>OIYY01001084.1_pt1 | contig 15891 bp, 12 predicted proteins | sample 1588341 | NCBI WGS metagenome assembly OIYY01 (sample SAMN03283287) | human gut metagenome | biome: human-associated habitat; material: feces | host: Homo sapiens | place: Peru | collected 2012 | reverse complement strand
CATAAGTGATACTGAAGGTGCTGTATTATATGTAATACTATTATTTGTTACTGTTGTTTTTGAGGCTCTAGTATATAAATTAATAATAGTATCTGCTGCTGTTGGTTCTTTTTGAAGACTAGCAGTACAATCTACTGATATACTAAGAGATTCATTAGATATGTTACCTAGTTCTTCACTATTATCAAGCCATACATATACTGTATATATTTGTTTAGTTTGCTCTAGATATAGATTTTTTAATATTGTTATTTTTGAACCAGATGTAGTACCTTTTAAAGATCCTTGTTTTAGTACCTTACCATTATTTACTACAGCATATTTAAGAGCAGCACTATTTTTTAAATTAGTACCTATAGTATTAACAGTTAATTCTATTTTACCATATATATCATAAGAGTCATCCTTCTTCCAAAACTCGATATTACTACTTGCTCCACCTTCATAAGTAGTACTAGGACTCAAAGTACTTGAAGTTATATCAGTACCTTTAACATAATTAATATAATATGCTAGTCCATGAGTAGTTGAATTTACTCCTACATTCTTAGATAATACCATACTATATAAAGCATAGGTACTGCCTACTATGCATACTACTAATACTCCTAAAGAAATAATCATAAATAGTTTGCTTTTTTTCACTATATTCACCTTACTTTTCTACTAATACAATGATATCATAATATAAAAAAAAGTGCAATAAACTCACACTTTTTTCTTTAGTATTTTTTTTACTATGTAAAATAATATTGTAATAAATATATAGAATATTATTACTAAAATACTACTTAATAAACTAGTGTTTTCTACTTTTACTATTAAAGTAAATAATACCAATATTAAGCATAATATTATATTTTCATAAATAATATTTAAAATACTACTGAAACTATCTAAAATATTTATTTTTAGTTTTTTATTTATAAATATTAAACTGATAATTATACTAGTAGTCATACCTATTATAATAGATAATATATCTCCAAAGTATAGACTACTCCCCATACGATAACTAGCATTAATAAGTGGTATTTCAAATACTAATTTTACTATTAGACCACTTAGTAAAGATATCTTATTTATTTTATTATTTGTAGTATTTATACTTGTTTCCATTACATAATTATATAGTGTATTAAAGAATAATAATATTATTAAATCAAATAAAAAGTTATTGTTATTAAATAATAATTTACATATTGGACCAGATATTACCATTAAAAGTATTGTTAAACTAATTAAATAATTTGATATTTTTATTATTTGACTACTAAAATTTGTACTAGTTACTTCAAGATGTTTATTTAATATATAACTAATATATTTTATAAAATAGATACCATAGAAGTATACATTAATTATCGTTAGACTAGTATTTTCATAACTATAATTATATTTATTAATTAGAATATAATATAGTATTATTATTGAAGTATATAGATAACTTTCTTTAATAAGATTATAGATAGTTATACTTTTATTTATATTAAATATATTTTTAATTATTTCTTTATAATTATATTTTTCTCTAACTTTTATATTATTTTTTCTTAGTATAAAGATATATAATAGTAGCATTATGATAATAAATATTATAATATTTACTGAGTATAGTAATAATACTTTGATATAATCATTTAATTTAAATACTTGATATAGAAGTATACTTGTTATAGCAGTAACTAATAGTAATAATAACAGATAAATATTAAAGAGTTTATTACCTAGTTTTTTATATTTAATATATTCTAGATATATACTAGTTATCTTGATTATCATTATTGTTAGAGCAAATAGTACTCCAAGAATATTTATTATATTTAAACCTTTAATAGGCATAATACCTCCAAGTAGGAATGATAAGGCTGAAAATATTATAAATATTAAACTAATAAATAAAATTATTATCTTATATACTTTGTATTTATTTTTATATTTCTCTAGAGTACTATTTATATTTAATTCTGAAAAGGTATTGTATAGTAATATACTGAGACTAGAACTTAGTACTAAGATTAGGATATTACTATTATTTGTAATATAATTTAAGAGTATTAAAAATAGCATAAATAGTAAATATATGATGTTTATTTTCTTTTTCATAGCTCACCTACAATTAAATTATATATTAAATATCATTTTTTTGCAATTTTTTTCAAAAAAAGGTTGATATTTTTTTTATGATGTTGTATAATTTATATTGTCTGATGTTGATGTCTTGGTAGCTCAGCTGGATAGAGCAATCGCCTTCTAAGCGATCGGTCTGGAGTTCGAATCTCCACCAGGACACCACTTTAAATATTAAGTTCTCGAAAGAGAGCTTTTTTATTTGTTTCTAATTCAAAAAAAGAATACTAGATTTTATTTCTAGTATTTTTTAGCTTGTTTGAATAGCAGATACATCAGCATCTATTTCTATTTTTTGACCGTCAATATTATCGTCAGCTTTGTCACCGTCTATATAGAATATTAATAAATACTCTTGTTTTGTTCCATCGTCAGCAAGTTCTTTCTCTAATATAGTTCTTCCACCAAAAGCATTAACTGGATATGTATCAATGATATCGAAAGTCATATTTTCTAACGCCCTTGCACTAACTTCGGTTATTTTTGAAGAATCATAGCTGGCAAGTACGTAGTTAAGAGCATTAGCACATTTTCCATTAGTATAATATACACTATTTACAGTACGAGCGTGTAACACGATTGATAACTTAGCCTTTAATTTCGAACATTTTGGATCTTTATTAGCAACTATTTGTGTTACAGCCATCCCTCTCTTAATTGTTATTTTATTATTTGCTATTAATTTACTAGCATCTACGAGTAACATATCGTCTGTTACTAAGTTACCTTCTGTATAGTTAATATCAAAGCAGGCCGTATTACCGCCAACACTTATCTTACTGCTTTCCCAAGTAAACCAGGCATAAGTAAATCCTGCGATTAAAACTATAAACAATACTATACCAACAATAGTTCCAATAATTTTTACTTTTTTATTTTCTTTCATAGATATCCCCTACTCTCTAATTAAGTATATCATTTTGAGATTTATTAGTCAATTGAAAGAAAATATTTTGTATAATAATTTCTATTTTAGATCACTTAATGTCAAAGTATATATCTCATTATTATTAACGTAGAAAGATACTGTTTCTAAATCTTTATAGACGTCATTCATAGATAATCCTATAGTATATATAACTTCTTCAAGTATTTTATTACTATCAGGATCATTTAATAATAATTCGTTAAAATTTAGTTTTAGATTATGATAATCTAATTCATAGTCATTTAATATTACGCCAGCATTTAAATGACTCATTAAGTTTGTTTCATATATTGGAGAACTACTTAACTCTTTAATTATTACTTTTACCGGTTCTGTATTTTCTCTATTTACGTATTTTGTTACTGGTACATAATAATTATTATCATTATATTTATTTACATAATATACAGTGTATGAATCAATATTATTAATTGTTGTTAGTTCATATTCTTTATTTATACCATAACTTCGATCTAATACGGAAGGTATTATTTTTTTACTATGTGGAAGATTTGTTAATATTTTACCTTCTACTTTTATTGTTATTTTATCTATTCCTTTAATACTAGTTAAAGTATAAATTAATGATTCGATCATTTTTTCTTCTTCTACTTCTGATACATCAAGAAATTCTTTAGAGAAATCTATTGTTAATACTTTATCCTCTAGCTTTATATCTAATATACTAGTATCTGGTGGGATTATACTCCTGAAACCATTAGGAATGATATTCGATTTTTTTCCTCCTATTGTAAGACCATCAATTAAGTCTTTGGCTTTATCAATATCACTACAATTACAACTTGCTATGTTTGTTCTTGATACATAATCATTTTTATCTATTAAATATATAGTATCTGTAATATTATTGTAGGTATATTCAATATCTTTATTTTTTAGTTCTATTTCTTTTCTATTATCTGGTATTAGATATATTATTAATAAAAGTAAAATTGCAGAAGTAGATACCATTATTTTTTTAATAGACATTCTTTTTAGCATAAACAATCACCCTAGTAAAATATATGTACTAATCATTAAATAAATGACTTAAGAAAAAGAAAAAGCACTATTTGTGCTTATAATGATATTTCACCAAGTTTAATTAGTTCTACAACTGCTTGTGCTCTTCCTTTTACCGATAGTTTTTGCATAGTATTAGAAATATGATTTCTAACTGTTTTTTCACTAATATTTAAAATATCTGCGATCTCTTTAGTACTTTTATTATCCACAAGTAATGAAAATACTTCTTTTTCTCTTTTGGTTAATATACCTTTACTCATAAATACCTCACTTCCCTTGTACATAGGGTGGTTAATGTCTTTCATATTATTGTATTCATACCTTAAAATAAAGTGAGGGTATTTTTATCTAATCTAATTAAATTTTACCGAAATATACATTTTATTATCAAATTCTTTTTGAACTAAACGCATTATTTCATTTGCTTTAGAGGCATTTGAATCAGCCGAATCTAATACTACCCTGATGTTATCACCATCTATCTTTACAAAATTATCACAATTACACATTTCTTTTATCTTGGTTTCTATTGTTTCTTCTTTGGAAGAATTTTTATTTATTAATTTTAATTCTTCAAAGTAATTATTTTTATCTTCAGTACTTACACTTTTATCAGTTAGTTTTTCCTTTAAACTATTTATCTTTTCCTTTACCGCGGCATCGTCTTCTACTTTAAGGGAAGAGACTACTGTCGACTCTTTTATTTCTGTATTGGCTATTTCAGCATCTTTACCTGATAAATCTTTATCAAATACCTCACTTGGCATTGTTACATAATAAATTGATAGTACTAATACTAAACTAAATAATGTTAAAAACCATAAATTTTTCTTATTTATCATATTCTTTCCTCTTCTTTCTAATTAAATATATTAATAAAAAGAAAAAATATGAAATAATTCATATCTTATCCTAATGGCTTTTGAAAATAATATTTTAAAGAAGTTTTTGTTTCTTCGTTTTCTATTTTTTCTAGTATCATTGTGGTATCTTTTATTATTACTTTATAGGTTCCATTTAAATATTTATTATTATCTATTATTTTTAGATTATCGTTAGTGTATGTATAATTTATATTTATACAGGCTTTATTTGTATCACAAATAGTAATTTGTTTTTGGGTAATATCTAGGTAATAATTATTTGTATTAAGGGTATCCATAATTTCGTTATTTGTTATTATTTCTTCCTTATAAATATACCATAAATTATATAGTTCTATGTTGCTTCTATTTTTGTTATCTTCTGCTAGATATAATATTGTTGTTACTATTATTGCTATAATTAAAACTATAGTCATTATTATTAGTATTAATGTTTTCTTCTTTTCTTTCATTTTTATCGCCTACCATAATTAAATTATATGCTAAATAAAGTAAAAGAGCAAGATATTTGATTCTTGCTCTTTAGCTAGTATTTTTATATATTACATGCAGTATCCTCTTCCACCAGAATTCTTTGGATGGAAGGCACATAGATATTTTCCTGGCATGCCGCTTGGTGCCCTCATTTTTTTATCACACCATATCTTTATTTCAGTACCACTTACACCGCAATCGGAATCGGTATCACACCAGCAAGATCCTAAATAACCTTTTCCTCCAGAGTCACCGGATCCGCCAGAGCCGCCAGAACCACCGCTTGAGCAATTGGTTTTACTAATACTGTCTACCAAATAATCTCCAGAGGCATAGCAACTATCACCTGTTACATAATACCAACCATTTGTTGGATTCTTATTTACTTTTACTGGTAATCCACATGAATATGCTGTTTTTACATCATAGGCTGTTCCTGGGCCAGTGCGACAATTTAAACCACTTACGGCATTTATATACATAGTCTTTGTGGTTACACATGATGAGGCTGATTTTAAATTACATCTATCTACTGTGCCACTAGCGGATGCACCATTTTTCTTGGTATACTTACAAATTGCTGCCGTACAGGTTGTAATATAGTATGTATCAGATCCTAGACATCTCTCACCATTTATAGTTTCAGTACTACAATATTTTAGAGAGGACCAAGCTATTGTTCCTGTTACAGAATCACAATTTTTTCTGGTGTAATTACATTTTGTACCACGACAGGTAGTAATGTAATAATAATCACTACCATTACATCTATAGTCATTTATCACGCTATAACTTTCCCAGTTAACTCCAAGAGTTATGGTACAGTCACCATTATTGATATTACAGAAATCACTAGCTTTATAAGTACTTGTTGTATGACTATATGCTGAGTTTGTACAGTTACCACTCAAACATTTCCATTCGGCGTTATTTACACCAATATAACCATCCCTTACAACATTTACATAACCGGTATTATTATAGTCCGGTAGGCCATTACTTGAAATTGTATCGTTGTAACTTAGTGTCATTAATAAGTCACTACCATTATTTTTGATTATTCCATTTGAGTCTACTGAGAAAGTAGATCCTGATTTTAATGTTCCACCGTTAACACTAAACTTAATAGTTACTTTGTTTTTTCTCCATCTAGCATATAGTTTTAATTGGTTATTTGTTATTCCATACTGTCCGTTTCCATATACCCAAGTACCACTAAAGCCCGTCCAGTTATATTTATCGTCAGTACTACCATCAGAGTTAGTCGTCCAGCCAATGAAAGTATAACCAGTTTTAGTAAAGGTATTAGCTTTTATCGTAGCACTTTGACCATATGTTATAGTTTGACTAGACATAGTACCAGAGCCACCATTGGAGTTATAACTTATTGTAAATGTTTGAGGTTTTACTATTGGATAGTATGTTTCGTCTTTATTTATACTCTTCGAAGTATTAGCGCTCCATGCGCTTGAAGTAGCACTACTACTTGTATTCCAACCTAAGATATTATAATTCTTTTTCTCAATAGTTGGTGAAGTTATATTACATGATGCTCTTTTATTAGCAATACATATTTTTTCAATATTATTTGTTTGATTATTTATTGTATCAGCATTACCTTTATTAAAAGTAATCTTATAGGAACTAAATGTTTTTGAAGCGCTCTTACTATTATCACTTCTATCTCTAGTCTCGGCATTTATGGTGATGGTACCACTTTGACTATAGGTTAATACTACTTCTTTATCTGATACTTTATATAAAATATCCTTTTCAATAGTTGTTGTAGATGTACCATTACATGATCCATCTTCATTAGTAATACTGCAGTTTACTACTGCCTTATCTGATACAGCACTTATACTTGATTTGAAATAATGCTGACCATTACCATCAATTATATTTGTATCGTTATAAGTTATCTTGATACTTGTATCCGTACTTTTAGCTATTGTTGGTACTAAAACTGATTTAGTAGTCATTTTTGATGGATTAGTACAAGCAACAGATCCATATTTAGAAGTCATACATACTTTAATATAATAAGTATCATTTTGTTTTAATCCGGAGAAAGTACAATTATTGTCCGTAGTATTATTCCATGTATAGTTACCTCCGGAAGTTTTACTATAGCCACATTCTCTTTTAGTTATATTTGGTGTTTCACCATCTCTTGTTCTAAATACAGCATCTTCATATTCTGAAGTTATCGTATCAGTATATGTTTTACTATTCTTTAAACTTGGTACTTTTACTATATCTTCAGGTTTTAAATTACCAGTACAATACTCATAAGCTTCTTCATTTACAGTACTACTTGTTAATACTTCTTCTTTAGTTATTACTTTGGTGATATTATCTTTTGTTACAGCGATAAAATCATTTAACTTAATATTTTTGTCTTCGACTGAAGTAGCCTTTTCATCTAATAAACCTTTATTTATTAATTCTTCGATTGTAACACAGAAATAAATATTATTTGAAGTATTAGACTTTTTCCAAGTATCGTCAGTATATTCTCCAGAATATGTTCGTGCGGACTCTTTAATATTTTTAATAGAAAGTGTTACACTTTGATCTTTAGCTTTATTTACTGAACTAATAACGCCATAAGCGGTAAGTCCTAAGACTACACCAATTATTAATATCGTAGCTAATAGTTCAATTAGAGTAAAGCCTTTATTTGATAACTTTTTCATTTTTATATCACCTACCATAATTAAATTATATATTAAATAAAGTAAAAGAGCAAGAAGTTTTAACCTTCTGCTCTTTTAAATTTACATATGTATTTATTATTTTCAACAGTCTTTGTTAATATTAGTTTTCCAGCTTTTACAGTATAGGCATATTTTCCATAAAAAGCATAATTACTTGACTTAATATTAATATACTTTTCGTCTATTGTATATGTTCCTAAAGTACAATTATTTTGACCATTGCTTGTACTAATACATTTTTCTATTTTACCATCATTTAAAACTATGTGTTCGGCATTTATTCCTGTTATTTCACTAGTTAATTTATTTCCTTCATAACTTTCACAAGAGTCATAGTTCCAATATCCAGTGATATCTATTTCTTTTTTGGCACTAAAATAAATACATGATGTTGCTATTATGGCTATTATTATAATTATTAATATAATATAAAGTATTTTATTTCTTTTCATATTTTATTCCTCATATCATTCTTTAACTGCATACTTCATACCATTCTTTGTATCTTACTACGCCATTTACTCCTTCACAGTCAGTGTATTTAGCATGATTAGTACTACAAACTCTTTCTTCAGAACTACAGATATTAACTGTTTGAGATCCGCCGACATAAGGTTGACTTTTCCATGTGTAGCTACATCTGCAAGTCTGTTTACAGCTTGGTGTCGATGAAGATAAATAACCATTTGGTACATAGCATTTATTTGTTGTATCATAATACCAACCGTTAGTACTTTCTGCTTCAACTGTTAATCTTGTACCACAGCTATGGGTTGTTACAGTTGAATACGAGTAACCGGCTCCGCTACGACAGTTAAGGCCATTTTTAGCAGTTGTATACATTGTTGTGGTAGATGGTGCTTGATAGCAACTTCCCTTAGTTTCTGATACCCACTCTCCTGATAGATAACAATCATTATCTCGGTAGTAATACCAACCATTTATTGCTTCAGCATCGACAACTAATGCTGTACCGCAGCTATAAGCTACTTTACCAGTTGAATCATAACTAGTACTTGTACGGCAATATAATCCACTTGGTGCTGTTATGTATACGGTCTTTTTTGGTATAGCCTGCCAGTTAACTCCTAGGGTTATGGTACAGTCACCATTATTGATATTACAGAAATTACTAGCTTTATAAGTACTTGTTGTATGACTATATGCTGAGTTTGTACAGTTACCACTCAAACATTTCCATTCGGCGTTATTTACACCAATATAACCATCCCTTACAACATTTACATAACCGGTATTATTATAGTCCGGTAGGCCATTACTTGAAATTGTATCGTTGTAACTTAGTGTCATTAATAAGTCACTACCATTATTTTTGATTATTCCATTTGAGTCTACTGAGAAAGTAGATCCTGATTTTAATGTTCCACCGTTAACACTAAACTTAATAGTTACTTTGTTTTTTCTCCATCTAGCATATAGTTTTAATTGGTTATTTGTTATTCCATACTGTCCGTTTCCATATACCCAAGTACCACTAAAGCCCGTCCAGTTATATTTATCGTCAGTACTACCATCAGAGTTAGTCGTCCAGCCAATGAAAGTATAACCAGTTTTAGTAAAGGTATTAGCTTTTATCGTAGCACTTTGACCATATGTTATAGTTTGACTAGACATAGTACCAGAGCCACCATTGGAGTTATAACTTATTGTAAATGTTTGAGGTTTTACTATTGGATAGTATGTTTCGTCTTTATTTATACTCTTCGAAGTATTAGCGCTCCATGCGCTTGAAGTAGCACTACTACTTGTATTCCAACCTAAGATATTATAATTCTTTTTCTCAATAGTTGGTGAAGTTATATTACATGATGCTCTTTTATTAGCAATACATATTTTTTCAATATTATTTGTTTGATTATTTATTGTATCAGCATTACCTTTATTAAAAGTAATCTTATAGGAACTAAATGTTTTTGAAGCGCTCTTACTATTATCACTTCTATCTCTAGTCTCGGCATTTATGGTGATGGTACCACTTTGACTATAGGTTAATACTACTTCTTTATCTGATACTTTATATAAAATATCCTTTTCAATAGTTGTTGTAGATGTACCATTACATGATCCATCTTCATTAGTAATACTGCAGTTTACTACTGCCTTATCTGATACAGCACTTATACTTGATTTGAAATAATGCTGACCATTACCATCAATTATATTTGTATCGTTATAAGTTATCTTGATACTTGTATCCGTACTTTTAGCTATTGTTGGTACTAAAACTGATTTAGTAGTCATTTTTGATGGATTAGTACAAGCAACAGATCCATATTTAGAAGTCATACATACTTTAATATAATAAGTATCATTTTGTTTTAATCCGGAGAAAGTACAATTATTGTCCGTAGTATTATTCCATGTATAGTTACCTCCGGAAGTTTTACTATAGCCACATTCTCTTTTAGTTATATTTGGTGTTTCACCATCTCTTGTTCTAAATACAGCATCTTCATATTCTGAAGTTATCGTATCAGTATATGTTTTACTATTCTTTAAACTTGGTACTTTTACTATATCTTCAGGTTTTAAATTACCAGTACAATACTCATAAGCTTCTTCATTTACAGTACTACTTGTTAATACTTCTTCTTTAGTTATTACTTTGGTGATATTATCTTTTGTTACAGCGATAAAATCATTTAACTTAATATTTTTGTCTTCGACTGAAGTAGCCTTTTCATCTAATAAACCTTTATTTATTAATTCTTCGATTGTAACACAGAAATAAATATTATTTGAAGTATTAGACTTTTTCCAAGTATCGTCAGTATATTCTCCAGAATATGTTCGTGCGGACTCTTTAATATTTTTAATAGAAAGTGTTACACTTTGATCTTTAGCTTTATTTACTGAACTAATAACGCCATAAGTAGTTAAACCTAAGACTACACCAATTATTAATATCGTAGCTAACAGTTCAATTAGAGTAAAGCCTTTATTTGATAACTTTTTCATTTTTATCACCTACCATAATTAAATTATATATTAAAAAAAAGAAAAGAGCAAGATATTTTAGCCTTCAGCCCTTTCAAAATAAAATATTATTTTAGTTTTGTCATTATCTTGTTTACTTTCTAAATTCATTTTATCTTTTTCTACTTTTACTTTATATTTACCTTTAATAAATGAAGTATTGTCTTCGATAACAAGTAAATTATCATTATATTCATATAAAGCACTTAAACAAGTCTTTTCTGTTTCTTCCCAGTAGCAGATATCAATCGAACCATTACTTTTAAGTGCTAGGCTTATTCCGGAGGCTTCAAGACTTTGGATTACTTTACCATTATTTACTACTTCTTGCTTATAGAGATTCCATGTATTATAAATATTACCAGTATCTTCAATTTGATTATTATTACTATTATTCTTTCTAATATATAAAATAGTAATAGATGCTATACTTATTAATATCATTATTAAAAATATTGTTAGTATCGTTATTCTTTTTTTCATAATTTTAACACCTCTTTTTAGTCATTTATCATAATTAAATTATATAGTAAAAAGAAAAAAAGAGCAAGTATTTTATATCCTCAATGGATCAAAATCAAACTCTACTTTTACTTTGGAATTATTTTTATACATATTATCTATAAATTTTAATGTATCATATAAGTTATCATCTTTTTGATATTTTAAGATTATTTGATAATGATATATATTATTTATTTTAAACATACTAGCAGTAGTAGGTCCTAACACTATGGTACTACTATTTAATTTACTTTTTAAATAGTTTCCTATCTTACTAGCTTCTTCAAAGCCTATATTATAATCTTTTGAGGTAATACTAATTAAAGTCATATAATAGTATGGTGAATACTTAAGCATTTTACGCATTTGCATTTCTTCTTTATAGAAGCTTATATAGTCATGTCTTGAAGATAATTCAATACTATAATTTTCTTTATTATAAGTTTGAATTATTACTTCACCTGGGTTTGTACTACGACCTGCTCTACCAGATACTTGGGAAAGTAACTGGAAGGTATTTTCTCCCGCTCTAAAGTCTGGGACCATTAATGAGGAGTCAGCAGATACTACTCCTACTAGGGTTACTAATGGAAAATCTAAGCCTTTAGCAATCATTTGAGTACCGATTAAGATATCATATTTATGACTACCAAAATCTTCAATTATTTTTTCATGTTGTCCTTTTTTACTGGTGGTATCGACATCCATTCTAATTATTTTAGCGTCATATAATTTATGTAATTCTTCTTCTAATTTTTCAGTACCAAGACCATAGTCTTTGACATTTTCGCCACCACATTTAGGGCATTTATTATTTAGTGGTACTGATTTACCACAGTAATGACATTTTAGGTTATTACTACTTTTATGATAGGTATAGGTAATATCACAGTTAGGGCATTTTAAGGTATAACCACAGTCCCGGCAGGTTATTACTGAAGAATATCCTCTTCTATTTAGAAGTAATATTACTTGTTCTTTTTTTAATAATTTTTCTTTTATCTTCTCTTTTAGGATACTTGATAATATGAAATTACCTTTTTTTACTTCTTCTTTCATATCTACTATTTGGACTTTAGGAAGAGTACTAGTTCCTACTCTAGTAGTTAGTGTTAGAAGTTCATATACTTTATTGCCTGCTCTAGCCATTGATTCTAGACTAGGAGTAGCACTACCTAGTAATACGGGACATTTATGATAGTTACTACGCCAAATAGCTATATTTTTGGCATTATATCTTGGATGGTTTTCTTGTTTATATGAAGAAGTATGTTCTTCATCGATTATTATTACTCCGATATTATTAAATGGTACAAAGATAGCACTTCTAGTACCTATTACTATCTTAGATTTACCTTCGGTAATCTTACGATATTCATCATATCTTTCGGTATCAGAGAGTCTAGAATGTAATACGGATATTATATTACCAAATCTAGAAATAAATTTACCTACTATTTGAGGAGTTAGACTTATTTCTGGTACTAACATAATCGCGGTCTTTCCATTATTAATAGTCTTCTCAATAATATTCATATATACTTCCGTTTTACCAGAACCAGTAACTCCATATAGAAGAAATGTTTTTGAAGTGCCAAATGAATTTATTACTCTAGAAGCCACTTCTTCTTGTTTCTCAGTTAGTTCTACTTTCTTATAGTTATGTGAACCAGTATAATTATATCTCTTTTCTTCTTCCATGACTATTTTAGCAAAACCATATTTAATAATAGTATTAATACTACTAGTCATTTTGGTTATTAGGATATCTCCTTCTTTTAACTTACATAATATATTTATTTGACTTTCATACTTACAATCTTTAATATAATTATCTATTTCTTCAATACTTTTTAATCTTTTTAAATACTTATTATATTTTATTTTGATATTGGTATTTACTTCAGCTTTTAAAGCTTTAGGTAGCATTACTTGATAGGCTGATACTAGTGAGCATAATAGTTTATTATTCATATCTTTACCTAGAAGAAGCATTTCTTTATTTAATACTGGAGTATCATCTACTATATCTAGTATATCTTTTATTTTGGTTTTATCATAATTTATATCTGGATTTATCTCAGTAACAAAGCCTTCAAGAATCATTTTACCAAAACTTATTTTTACTCTAATACCTACTTTTATTTTACTTATTAATTCTTTTGGTACTGAATAAATATAATTTTGATCTACTGCTTTAGCTCCTATTTGAGTTAATACATTTATATACATACTACCACCTACTTATTATTTTATCATATTATTATAAAATATGGTTATTAAAATTAAAAATGACTATAATATTTTATAGCCATCTTCCATTAGTTATATTTAATATTTCATTATTTTCATATTTAGTGGTATAATTAATAATCTTTTTAATTAGATTCTTAATACTCTTATCGCTATTTAAATCTATATCTTTTATATCTATTATTTTTTTTAAGCCTATTTTATATTTATAACTATTTACATACATATAGAGACTTCTATCTATTAGTCTAATTATTTTTACTTCTTCTTCGTTATCAGCATTACAAGAGAATATTAAATCTTTATACCAATCTATTAAATCATAAGATAATTCGTCTTCATAATCAACTTCTGAATTTATTATATCATCATAATGGGGACAACATTTTAATATCTTTTTAACATTAGATATATCTATAGTTTGTGTAATCATATAGGCTCTCCTTTATTTTACACTTACATTATAGCAATAGTTTATTTATTTGTAAAGATATTCGACATATTTAGATAATATATTATATTCACTTTAATTCTAAGGTATTAAAGTGTTGTTATTAGCCTATAGTCTAATAACAATGTATCTACATACCTATTATATATAAGCCTAATCTATATACTTAGTTATTACTCTTATATGTTAAATATCCTGTAGTATAATTAGCCATAGATATATCTATTTTAGTTCTATCAAATGGTACTGCACCAACTAGTGAATTACAATTTTGAAACATATTTGTAGAACTAGTTACTTTACTAGTATTCCATAAGTCTGATACATATATTGTTTTTAAAGAACCTGCTAAATAAAACATTCCACCCATACCAGTAACACTAGAAGTATCAAAACTTGATAAATCTAATATCATTATTTTAGAGCAATTCATAAACATATACCAAGTACTTGTTACTTTACTAGTATTAAAACTAGATATGTTTAGGCTTACTAATAAAGTACAACCTCTAAACATTTCTTCCATATTGATTACATTTGATGTATCAAAGTCAGATAAATCCAAATTCGTTAGTGAATCACATTCTCTAAACATACTTTTCATAGTAGTAACTTTACTTGTATTGAAATTAGATAAGTCTAAATTAGTTAAACTGGAACATCTAAAAAACATTCCATTCATATTAGTAACATTACTTGTATCAAAACTTGACAAATTAATATTTGCTAATGAACTGCAATTTTGAAACATATAACTCATATTTGTTACATTACTTGTATTAAAACTAGATAAATCTAAAGTGGTTAGATTGGAGCATCCGTAAAACATATTATTCATTAATGTTACTTTACTAGTATTAAAGTTAGATAAATCCAAACTTGTTAGACTACTACAACCATAAAACATCCCACTCATATTAGTTACATTACTAGTATTAAAACTTGTTAGATTTAAACTTGTTAGATTTGTACACGCATTAAACACATCAACCATTGCTGTTACATTTGTTGTATCAAAACTTGATAAGTCTAAAGTAGTTAGACTGGAGCATCCTTGAAACATATTACTCATTTGTTTTACCTTTGAAGTATTAAACGAACTTAAGTTTAGTTTCTTTAACGACTTGCAATTTCTAAACATTCCTCCATAACTATATGAATGAGGATTGCCCATTGATGTTACATTAGATGTATCAAAATTACTTAAATCTAATTCTATTATATTAGAGCATTCTGCGAACATATTATTCATATCTGTTACTTTACTAGTATTGAATGTTTTTAAATCTAAACTTGTTAGACTAGAACATCCCCAGAACATACCATTCATATTAGTAACATTACTCGTATTAAAGTTAGATAAATCTATTGATTTTAAGCCTGAACTATTATAAAACATCCTAGACATATTAGTTATGTATGAAGTATCTAGTTTTGATAAGTCTAACTTTTCTATGTTAGTTAGATATGCAAACATACCTGAAGCATTAGTTCCTGTTTGTAATACTCCATTTTCTCCACCTA
>OIYY01001078.1_pt1 | contig 15984 bp, 6 predicted proteins | sample 1588341 | NCBI WGS metagenome assembly OIYY01 (sample SAMN03283287) | human gut metagenome | biome: human-associated habitat; material: feces | host: Homo sapiens | place: Peru | collected 2012 | reverse complement strand
ATTTACCACCTCCATATAATATATTATTTTTTTAAATATATATGTAATATTATAATATATATTATATGTAGGATGTAATAAATTGTTACAGTGTTTGATTGAGAAATGTTATAGAAATAATGATGTGTAAGTTTTACTTCTTTGAGGGTAGTATATTTGATTGTGTATCTTGTTCATTGCGTTCAAAAAGAAAATCTAATATAAAAAATGAGCCTCTCTCAAACTAAAAATATATTATATGCATATGACTTTAGAATCTTTGAATGCAATTGGAACAATATTAGAATTTCATAAAAAATAAATGGAAAGAGTTCATATTATGGAAGGGTGCCATTTATTTTTTTTTGAAATTCTTATGTTGTGTATTGAAGCTGAAAAGTTATTAAATCATATGCATATAATATATTTTTCTTATGAGCATTCCTCTATTTTTCATCTAAGATTTTCTATTTTTTACTTCATTCAAGCAGATACACTATCAAATATACTACCATCAAAGGAGCAAAATTAATACATTATTTATTTTATGATAATTATGAACTGTAATGTGTAAACCTAAAAAATGGAAAAAAACTCAAAAAAACATTGAAAAAACCTAGAGAATGTTGTATAATTTATTCTAGGAGTATTATGTAAAAAAGATTATTTTTAAAATATTGTAACAAAAATGTAATACAAACTTAATAAAAATGAAAAAATTATCTTATATGTATATCCGTAACGCAAAAAATAGATAGAAAGAAAACACAAAAAAACGTTATTGACATATAGTTGTATACTTTATATTATATATAAGAGAGAAGTTTTTAATATTTTAGGGGGTAATAATATGAAACAAAAATTTTTACAAGTTATAACGGCAATGTTATTAATTGTAACATTAACAATGGCAAATTTTGTGTTGCTATGTGTTGATGTTGTTTCTTATGCTGCAGAAATAATAAATATGGAAAGTAGTACAAACCATAGAAATGTTGAATATATGGCATATTTTAAAGATGCAGCAGGAAATAAAGTAGATAGCTTAGATGCGAAAACAAATAGTGAAGATTTAAAACTATATTTTCAAGTATCTGTAAAAAAAGAGGGATATTTTAATGGAAATATAACTTTAAATAATGCTAATTTTAAGCTTAAATCTGATGTGTTAAGTGATGGAGTAAACAAAATAGAAAACAACACAGTATATTTAAATCAAATTAATGCTGGAGAAAGCAAAGAAATAGAAGTTGGAATTGAACTATTGAAAAATGACCAATTTGATTTAAATTATTTAAACATGGAAAGCAGTATTTCTATTAACGGAATTTATAGAGATAGTACACAAAAAGATATTTCTATAAAAGCAGATAGAGATGTAACATTAAATTTTGTTAATCCATACTCAAGTGCGGAAGAAGCTGTTGTATTGTCACAAAACATTATAACAAATAAAATATTTAAAATTAATGGTGAAGAAAAAAGAATTGTACAGTTGCAAGTTACATCTGGACTAAACAATGACTTGTATCCAGTAAGTAAAACAAGTGTAAATATTCAAACTCCTAAAATTTCAGATAAATATCCTGAAAATGTTTTAATTAATGCAAATGAAACATTAGTTACAACAGGAAGAACATTATCAGAAGAGAATTGGAAATATGATAAAGAAACAGGAAAAATTGAAATTAATTTAGAAAATACTCAAGAAAATGGTATGGTTTCTTGGTTAAAAAATGGAAATGATAATTTTGTAGTAACTTATATATATGACAAAGATGTTGAATTTAATAATGACAAATCAGAAATTACATCTCAAATTTCATTATTGGATAAAAATTCAACAGTATATAATGCAGAAAGCGGAATTACTATTACAGGAGAAGAAAAAAATTCTATAGTTACAGCATCAGTTGAACAAAATGAACAAAACATTTATAAAGGAAAATTATATGCTGGAATTTCTAGAGATGTTACATACAAAAATATAGTTGATGTTAATTTGAATAATGTTGAAACTGAAGTTGATGTTAAAGAAAATGATTTAACAATTAATGGAACAAAAGTTACAACTTTATATAAAACATCAAAATTTGATAAAGCACAGGTAGAAAAAGTATTAGGAGAAAATGGAAGATTAATTATATCAAATGCTAATACGGGTGCTGAAATTGCAGTGATAAATAAAAATACAGATGCAGACGAAAATGGAAAAATTAATATTTCTTATCCTGAAAATGTTGACAAAGTAATTGTTAAAGTTTCAGAGCCAGAAAATATTGGAAGAATAGAAATTGAAACTACTAAATCAATAGAAAAAATAAATAGAGATTTGGTAAAACAAGCGACAGCTATAAATGGTAGTTGTACAGTTTCTTATGTTTCAGAAAATAAAGAAACAGAACTTAATACTGTAGAATCAAATATTAATTTATTAGAAACTGAGACATCAGCAGATTTACAAATAAACAGAACAGAATTATCTGCTATGACAACAAATAATAATGTGGAATTTAGAGTAACTTTAAAATCAAGAGAAGAAAAAAATGAGTTGTTTAAAAATCCAGTTGTTAAAATAGAATTACCCGAAAAAATAAAAGATATACAAGTAAATTCAATAAACTTATTATATGAAGATGAATTGAAAATTAAATCAGCTCAATTAAATGGAAATACTATAGAAATTACAATGCAAGGTGAGCAAACAAAATATAAAGAAGAAGCTATAGATGGTGCTACTATTATAGTAAATGCTAACTTAGCAACAGATACAAAAATTGCAAGTAGTACTGAACAGGTTAAAGTAACATATACAAATGCAAATGCTATAAATTATAGTAATGGAGCAAATGTAGGAATTGTTGTACAAAATATTGATATAGTTTCATACGCTGGGGTTGTAACAACAAACCAGGTTGAAGAATATGGAATTGACCTTGTAAACAATCAAGGTGCAAATGCTGGTGAATTACCGGTATCAACAGATACAAAAACTGTTAATATACAAAAAAGAATAATTAATAACAAAGAAAATAAAATTTCAAATGTTAAAATATTAGGTGCATTTCCAACTAAAGATTCTATAGACTCAAACAGCATTGATATCGAAGTTGGAAACATAGCAGTAAGTGGAATTGATGCAAATAGAGCGAAAGTTTATTATTCAGATAATGCTAATGCAACAGAAGATTTGAATAATAAAGAGAATAATTGGTCAGAAAGTATAGCTGATAATAAAAATGTTAAAAAATATTTAGTTGTATTAGATGGAATGGAATTACAAGAAGAAGTTGATTTATCTTATCCAATTACAATTCCTGCAAATCTAGAATATAACGAATCAGCTGAAGAAGGATATACAGTATATTATACAAACTTGACATCAGAAGAAAAAGTTGATGTTAATAATATAAGATTAGCTACTCCAAAGGGTGCAGTTATTGATACTACTTTAAAAGCTGCCGTTGCTGGAAATGAAAGCAGTGAAGTTAAAGAAAATGAAGTATTAAGATATGAAGTAATTGTTTCTAATACGGGTTCAGAAGATATGAAAAATATAAAAGTTTCTGCAAAAGTACCAGATGGAACAACATTTGTAAATTCAGACCAATTAAATAATGAAGTTGTTTTGGATGAAGTGCAATTTGAAGATTCAGAAAAGAAAGATGTAGAATTTAATATTGATAGTTTAGCTCAGGGACAAACTATAACAAAATATTACGAAGTAAAAGTAAATGATGGTATGGCAAATAAAGAAATATCAAATACAGTTACTACACAATATGGAGAAGTAACAAAAACATCAAATGAAGTAAAAACAAACATTAAAGAAGGTAAAGTAGAATTAAAATTAATTTCTACAGATGCAACAGATGGAAAAGTAGAAGCAGGTTATAGTTATAGATATGTGTTATTATTAACAAATAAAAGTGACAAAGATATAAAAAATGCAAATGTAAAATTTAATACTAATGATACTGCTAAGATTTCAAAAATTTCTTATACTGAAGATGATTCAGGAAAATCAGAATCAAATGTTGATAATATTACTTTAAATATAATAAAAGCTGGTGAAACAAAAGAAATTCTAATGTATGCAACAATGGAGAAAAAAGATATGACAGCTATTTCAGCTAATGTAAGCACAGATAAAGTTGACTATTATTCAAATGAAATAAGTACAAAAATTGATTCATTTGTAGTATTAGAAATGAAAGCAACTTCAGAAAATAGTGGAAATTATGTGAAATCTGGAGATAAGATTACATATAAAATTAATATTAAAAATACAGGAACAAAGACTGCTGAATCAATAGTATTAAAAGATTGGTTTGACGGAAATGTAGCTTTATCTAAAGTATTAAAAAATGGTGAAGAAATTCAAGCAAGTGAATATACGATTATAGCAGACAGCGATAAAAATAAAAGCAGATTAGGAATAGATGTACCATCATTGAATGCTGGTGAAAGTGTAGAATATCAAATTGAAGTTGTGGTAAATACAATATATGGTAATACATCAGCTATTGAGATAATTAATGAAATGTCACTTGAAGAATATAATATGGAAGTTACAAATGCAAAAATACAACACATATTACAACCAGATAAGGATTTTGTAGATGTTGATCCAGATGATAATAACGGAAATGTAGATCCAGGTAAAAAAGATGATTCTTCAACTGATAATGGAGATAACTCAACAAATGGCAATAAAAAATATGTAATAATTTCAGGAACTGCGTGGGTTGATGCAGATGAAAATGGACAAAAAGATAATCAAGAGCAAACAGCAGAGGGAATTACAGTTAAATTATTAGATGTAACAACAAATAAATTTGTAAAAGATTCAAAAGGAAATGATTTAGAAGTTAAAACTTCATCAACAGGGTTCTATAGTTTTGACAGAGTTCAGAAGGGCCAATATTTAGTAGTGTTTGAATATGATACTACAAAATATGGATTAACTACATTTGAAAAAAGTGGAGTTTCAAACGAAATGAATTCAAAAGTTGTTAATAAAACAATAAATGTTGATGGTACAGATAGAAAAGTAGCAGCAACAGAAATTATAAATGTTGATGCAGAAAATATAGCTAATATTAATATTGGTTTAATAACAGCTAAAACTTATGATTTACAATTAGATAAATATATAAGTAAAGTTACAGTTCAAAATAATAAAACAGTAACAAATTCTTATAATGATGTAACATTAGCAAAAGCAGAAATAGATGCAAAACAAGTTAATTCAACTACAGTTGTAGTAGAATATACAATTAAAGTAACAAACAAAGGTGATGTTACAGCATACGTTAAGAAAATAGCTGATTACTTATCAAGTGACTTTAAATTTAGCTCAGAATTAAATAAAGATTGGTATCAATCTGGAAATACAGTATACTGTTCAAGCTTATCAAATGAAAAACTTGAGCCAGGAGAAAGCAAAGAAGTTACTTTAACAGTTATAAAACAAATGAAAGAAAATAATACAGGACTTGTAAATAATACAGCAGAGATTGCTGAATCATATAATGAACTTGGACTTACAGATGTAAATTCTACAGAAGGAAATAAAGTAAAAGGCGAAAATGATATGGGCTCAGCTGACTTAATTATAAGTATTAGAACAGGTCAAGTTGTAACAACAGTATTATTGATAATTTCTTCAATAGTAATTCTTGGAGTTGCAATATACTTTGTAAGAAAATTAATAATAAATAGGAATTTAATATAGGAAAGGAGGGAAAAAAATGAAAGAAAAAACAAAAATATTTATGTTAGCATTTGTTTTAATTTGTGTTATAGCAATTTTAACTACTATAGTTATTGCTGATGCAAGTAGAGATATAACAGATGTAAATGGAACAGGTTATACAAAAATCGGTGATTCTTATCAATTTGATTTACAAACTTTAGTAGGAAATAAAAATGCATATTGTACTCAACATGGAAAAAGAATGAGAACGAAAGAATTTGCAGATTACACTTTAGCTAAATATATTGAAATTGATGGAAAAGAAGCAACTGTTTATACTAACAGGAATGGTGCTTCAAAAACTTATGCAAATGACAAAAATGCTCAAATGGCATATATTTTAAATCAAGAGCAAGGATATGGAACAGAAACATGGAATGGAGACAAAGGTACAATTACAAATACAGAAGGGCAAAATGCATTGTGGCATATATTTAATTCATGGGCTGATGGTCTTGAAATGTCAGATTATAAACAAAGCAAAAATGATGGAATTGGCAATCAAACTATGAATACAAATGCTGAAAATTATGCAAATGCTGTTGGAAATGTTAAAACTTCAGATAAATCAGCTGGTTCTACATTAAAAGTAACAGGCGCAACAAATAAAAATGGAATAACTGTTATAGATGTTGGCGGATATTATAGAATAGGACCATTCAATTTTAATTTTGAAGGAACAATAACAGATATTGTAACAAAGGGAAATAGTGGTGATATAGCAGATTCTAATATCAGAATTGTTAAGTATTCTGGTGCAACGGCACAAGTAGTTGGAAAGGCTGATGTAAAAACAGGCGAAAGTTTCTATGTTGATGTTAATCAAAATGCAAATTTAAAAACATTTAATGGAATTACTGTAAAAACAACATCAGGAGAAGATGGCGGAGTAGATGTATATAAATCTAACATTTGGATATTTGATTCTTCAGATCACCAGAATGTATTATACACTCAAACAAGTAAACAAAAAGTTCCATTAGTTGGTGAAGGAAGTGAAGATTATTCAGCAATTCCTTTAACAAGAGAAATAGGACTTAACAAAGTTGATGATAGAGATGATACAAAACCATTAAAAGATATTGGATTTAAATTTAAAGCGACTGTATATAGAGATTCACAGTGGGTTACAAGATATTTAGGTTCAGACTTAAAATGGAGTGCTACAGATTTAAACGGAGCAAAAGAATTTTTTGTAGACAGCAATGGTGCATTAAATTTAACAATATCAGGAGAAACTGTAAAAACTAATTCTATAAAAGCAATAGAAACAACAAATAAAAATTATGGCTATGATGAAAATGTTGGAAAAGAATATACAGTAGGAGATAGTAGCAAAAAGTTTTTAAATCATCAATATAGAGTAAAACTATCTGGTTATGTATGGTTAGATACACATAATGGAAAAACAACAGTAAGAGATGATCAATATGATCAAAGTGTTGACAACAATGGAAATGGATTTAATGGAATTACAGTATTTTTAAAAGATAAATCTGGAAATGAAATAAAAAGAACAACTACATCTGAATTGGGATTATATTCTGAAATAAATGGAGGAGAATACCAATTTGTAGATGTTGACCTTGATAAATTACAAAAAGGCGAATACTATGTAGAATTTGAATATTGTGGAATTAAATATCAAGCTGTTGCTGAAAAATTAACACAAAACAATGGTTCAAAATCTAGAGAAACAAGCTCAAGAGACGAATTAGATAGAAAGTTTACAAGTGTAGACGGAAATGGAACAAACAGTCTAAATATCAATGGTGTAACAGTAAATTATAATGGTACAGACACACAATCACATTTAAATTCTATAAAAGATTGTTCAGGTTGTGATGTTTATGCAAATACTAAAGAATCAGGATATGACCTATATAGTGGATTTACACCAACTGCTGAGGAAATCAGATATGTAAATTTAGGACTATATGAAAAAGCACAAACTGATTACCGTATATCACAAGACTTATATAATGTCAGAATACAAGTTAATGGATTTAATCATATTTATAGATATGGAACAGAAGCTGACGAAGCTAAAAATCAAAGTTCAGAGTGGAATGTAGGAGTACAATTCCAAAATAATAGAGGAACATATAATAGAGCAATATATACAGCAGATGCTGAATATGAAGCTCCAAACCATAAAGATAATGAATTAAAAGTTTATCTAACATATCAAATAAGATTAATAAATGAATCATCATATTTAGCTAGAATTAATAATATAATAGATTATTCTGATAGTGGATTAAATATGATTGCAGCAGGAACAAATGTAGATGACCAAGATACTATATCTGGAGATATAAAATTTGGACAAAAAACAGCATATAATGATAACTACTCAAGTAATTTAATAGAAGTTAATTCAACTGTAAAACAAGGAACAGAAAATGTTTTATATGTACAATATGAATTAAATAGAGAATCAGTATTAAAAATAATTAATAATAAAGAATTAATTAATAGTACTGTTGAAATAAACTCATATACAACATTTAAAGATAACAACGAAAATACAACAGTAGCAGTAGTTGACCAAGACTCAGTACCAGGAAATGCTAAACCAGGTGACTTCAATACATATGAAGACGATACATTTGGTGCAAGATCATTAAAATTAGAATTGAAAAATGCAAGATCAATAGAAGGAACAGTATTTGTTGATGCCTCAGCATTAAATTCAAATAATGAAAGATTTGGTAATGGTATATTTGATAATGGAGAGACAACAATAGCTGGAGTAAAAGTATCATTAAATGAAATTGGAAAAGATGATAGTAGTTATGATGGCGAAAGAGTATCAATGGAAACTACTACAGATGCAAATGGTAACTTTACATTTACTGGTTATATACCAGGAAATTATAATATAACATATACATGGGGAGATAAAACATATAAAGTTCAATACTATAAAGGAACAATATATGATGAATCTAGAGACCAAAATAATAAAGAATGGTATAAAGTAGATGCAGATACAAGAAAAACTGACGCATTAGATAGTGAAGATGCAAGAAGAACAATAGATGCAGAAATGAGAAAAATAACTAAAAATAATCTTGAGGATGAAATTAACAAAGCATATGAAAGTGGTTCAGATACAATAAAAACAACAACTATGAATTCTACAACACCAGGAATGGCATTTAGTGTTGAATATGATACAACTATAACAGATGGAAATGATGATAAAGTAGAATTTAAGGTTAAAAATATTGACTTTGGTATTGTAGAAAGACCAAAACAAAAAATGGAAATTTCTAAGAGAGTTTCAGCATTTAAGATTACATTAGCAAATGGTCAAGTATTAGTAGATGCAACAATTGATGAAAATGGAAAATTACAAGGTTCACATGATAGTGTAACATATATGGGACCAACTTCTATGAACGACATAAATGTTAATGGAATGGTAAGAGCAGAAATTGATCCTGAATTAATACAAGGGGCAACATTAGAAGCAACATATGCAATTAAAGTAACAAATACAAGTGAAACTGATTATGATTCTGAAAGATATTATCATTACGGAAACAAAGAAGGTGCAACACCAGTTAAATCTTCTGCTACAGGAGTAATTGATTATCTAGACAGAAGATTAGTAAGTAAAAATAACGATGGTTGGGAAGAAAAAGATCAAACATACTTAAATGATGTAAATGCAAGTGAAAAAGATAATACTGAATATGTAAATACTACAATTACTTACTTTACTAGCCAATTATCAAAACCTTTAGCACCAGGTGATTCTAATGAAGTTACATTTAATGTTTCTAAATTGTTAGCAAGTTCAGATGATAATACTTTTGATAACAAGACAGAAATAGTTGATGTTACAAAGAGTGATGGATTTAATACAGGTACACCAGTTGCAGTTAAATGGAATAATGGAAACTTCTTCTTTAATACAGATAATTCTGAAGAAATTGTAATTATACCAAGTACTGGTGAAAATAGAAATTATACATTACCTATTATAATAGGAATTGTAGCAATTACTATATTAGGAGTTGGAGTATTCCTTATTAAGAAATTTGCTATAGATAAAAAATAATATAAAATAAAAGAGCATTCTTAAAAAAAGAGTGCTCTTTTTTTGTGCAAAAATTTAAAATATATTGCAAAATCTGCTAAATTATAATAAAATAAGGAAAGTAAAAAGATAAATAATAAAGAAAAAATAAATTATATATCACAAATTGTAAAAAACTTTTTTTGAATCAGTTTCTAAAAAAGACAAAAAATACCAAGGACAAGTAGTAAAATGATGCTATAAAAGTTTAAGAGGTGGTAAGGATGTTTCAAAATATAAACGAAAGTACAGTAGAAAATCAAAACTACGAAGAAAATAAAAAAGAAAAAAAGAAAATAGAACTATTTGCAGATGTATTTTCTGAAAAAAATATACCAATATATATTATATCATTAATGATATCAATGGTTGGAATCACAGGAGATGTATCTCCATTTAGTATTAGTATATTAGGAGCAAGCATAGCAAATTCTATTCCATTACTAGGGATAGTACTTTTTGGAATTATAGGAAATGCAATAAAATTTGGAATAAGTGGAGCGCTAACATACATATTAACAGCATTGGTATTAATTGTTACAATGTTTTTGATAAAGCCAAAATATATTGATGATGAGCAAAACGAAAAAGTTAAATTATCTAAAAATATTTTTATTGCATCAATGATAATCCAACTTGCTAAAATAGGAATAAGTGGATTCACATTATATGATGTATTATCTGTTATATGTTTTTCTATTATAGCTGTAGTATTTTATAAGATATTCGTAAATTCTATATTAGCTCTTAGTGGTTTTGTAGAAGGAAAAGCTTTTTCTATTGAAGAAATTTTGGGTGCTAGTTTAATGGTTGCAATTTCTGTAAGTGCTTTTGGAGACTTAAACATATTAGGTTTTTCTATTAGAAATATTTTAAGCATATTAATAGTTTTGATATTAGGATGGAAAAATGGGGTATTAGTTGGAACAACAGCAGGTGTTACAATAGGAGTTACTCTTGGAGTTATAACATCATCAGACCCTGTAATGGTTGCTGCATATGCAATATCTGGTATGATAGCAGGAGTGTTAAATAAATTTGGAAAAATAGGGGTTATAATAGGATTTTGCTTAGGGAACATAGTACTTGCATATGTTTCTAACGGATATACAGTAGAACTTATTCATTTTAAAGAAATATTAATTGCATCTATTGGACTTTTAGCTGTTCCTAAATCAGTACAAATAAATATCAAAGAATTTATGGGCAATTCAAAGTTATTACCAGTATTTCCAGATAGGGCTTTAAATAAAAGCAAAGAAACTGCTGAGAGGTTAAACAATGTTTCTGATACAATTCAAGAGATGGCAAAAACATATAAAGCTGAAAAAGTTCAGATGGATGAAGAACCAATTTTATCAAATAAAGATATATTTGTTTCTGAATTATTAGATAATTTGAGTGGCTATGAAAATAATATGTTATATGAAGATATTTCAAAGGTTGATGGTCCTATTGTAGACGAAATATTTAAAGTATTAGTAGATAAGCAAGAAATTTCAAGAGAATTGCTACTTGATATATTTGCAAAATGTAATAGTTACATAGTTGGATTTGATGATAAAAAAATAAGTGAATATTTAGAAGAAAATATTTCACAAATGGTTAGAGTTATTAATATGTCATATAAAATTAGTAAATCAAATTTTGTATGGCAAAAGAAATTTGAAGAAAACAAGAAGAATATAGAAACTCAACTTCAGGGCGTGTCAAAAGCTATTTCTAATATAGCAGAAAATATTGAAAAAAATATTAAAAATGAAGAACAATATAGTAATCAAAAGAAACAAGTTATTGAATTGCTAAAACAAAAAGAAATAGAAGTTCAAGAAATTTCTATACAAAGAGAAGATAGATTTTTAGTAGAAATTTACATGGAAAAATCAAATATTACTGATACAGAATATATTGAGAAGGTACTTACAGATGTTTTAAAAGAGAACATTGTATTTAATGAAGAGGCAAGTGTTGGAAATAGACTAAATTTTTTATCTGATGATAAATTTGTTATGGCTATTGGAAATTCAAGCAATGTTAAAAGTAATAGTAAAGTTTCTGGAGATAGTGTGTTAAATATTAGACTAAAAGATGGAAAGTATTTGGTAGCTTTAAGTGATGGAATGGGTTCTGGAGAAGAGGCCAGACAAAGTAGTGACAAAGCTTTAAAAATGTTAGAAAACTTATTATTGTCTGGATTTGATAAGAAGACTTCTTTGGAATTGATAAATTCAAGCTTGATTAATCAAAATGAAGAAATTTTTGCAACTTTGGATATTGCAATTATTGATTTGTATAATGGAAATATTGAGTTTGTTAAAAGTGGGGCTTGTCCAACATATATTAAAAATAGGAATAGTGTTCAACTTATTAAGGCTAATTCGCTTCCTGCAGGTATTATTAATGATACAAATTTGCAGTCTTTTGATAGGGATATTTCTTCTGGTGAGATTATGCTTATGTGTACAGATGGTGTTTTGGATTCTAATGTTGAGTATAAAAATAAGGAGTTATGGGTTAAGTATTTGTTTGAGGATATTGAGACAAATAATACTCAAAAAATTGCGGATTTGGTTTTGAATGAGGCTGTTGATAATGGGTATGGGACTGCTAAAGATGATATGAGTGTTGTGGTTTGCAAGTTCTTAAATAAACAATAAAAAAATGGTGTGAAAAACATACCATTTTTATTGTTTTTGCTTGAAAATTGGTGCGTATTATGATATATTTTAGGAGTGAATAGGAGGCTGAAATAATGAGTAGAGGAAGAAGATATGATACAGAACCAAAATTGAATATGAAAAAAGTATTTGCAGTAGCTATTGCAATAATAGTAATAATAATGTTCATATTTATAATAAAGGGACTACTAACAAAAGATACAACCTCAGGAAAAATAATAACAAAAAGTTATTTTACATCATATAAAGACAATAAATGGGGAGTTATAGATTCAACAGGAAACAATGTAATTGACCCATCATATAAAGAAATGATAATAGTACCAAATCCTAAAAAAGGTGTGTTTATTTGTACATATGATGTAAATTATGATACAGGTGAATATAAAACAAAAGCTTTAAATGATAAAAATGAAGAAATATTCAAAGAATATGATAAAATAGAGGCAATTCAAAATACTGACAAGTCTGGAAATCTTATATATGAACAAAATGTATTAAAAGTACAAAAAGATGGAAAATATGGTTTAATAGATTTCGATGGAAAAGAAGTTATTTCTATGGATTATCAAGATATAACAGCAATTTCAGGAATTGAAAATTCTTTTAAAGTAAAAAAAGATAATAAGTATGGAATAGTGGATAGTGATGGAAAGACAGTTATTCAAGCACAATATGCAGATATTGATATTTTAGGAAAAGATAATAAATCTGGATTTATTGTTAAAAATGATAGTGGAAAATATGGAATTGTAGATTATTCAAATACACAAGTTTTAGAATCAAAATATGATTCAATTGAAAAAGTGTATGGAAATGATATGTATGTTGTAACTGTAAATGGAAAGCAAAAAATTGTAAATAAACAAGAAAGTGATGTTTTAACAAGTGGATTTGATTTGATAAAACAAATATTGTCATCACAAGAAAATGCAGTAATATTTGTTAAAAATAATAAATATGGAATAATGGATGTTACTGGAAAAACTATAATAGAAGCACAATATGATAAATTGGAAGAGACAAAAGCTGGAACATTTATCGCTGTAAAAGATGGTAAATATGGAATTATAAATATCAATAAAGAGGAAAAATTACCATTTAAATATAGTTCAATAACATATAATGAAAAAGCAGATATTTATATTACGGAAGATGAAGTTTATAATTCTAATATATTAAATAGTAATCTAGAAACTAAGGCATCAGGAATTTTTATAGAATTAAATGAGAATAAGGGTTACATTAAATTAAGAGTTGACGATGAATATAAATATTATAACTTTAAATTTGAGGAAAAATCTGAAAAGGATATATTCCCAAGTAGAACATTATTTTTAAGTAAAAAAGATGGAAAATACGGATATGTAGATAAAGATGGAAAAGTTATTGTTAATTATATTTATGATGATGCTATGGAACAAAATGATTATGGATTTTCAGCAGTTAAAAAAGATGGAAAATGGGGAAGTGTTGATAGTAAAGGAAATGTAACACAAGAACCTACATATAATTTAGATGAATATTTATTAATAGATTTTATAGGAAGATGGCATTTTGGTAAGGACATCAATATGAATTATTATAACCAATTGTAAACTTAAAAGAATTAAATTTTCCTAGTTAAAATTTAATTCTTTTATTGATATAAATTAATACACAAGTAAAATCACTAAATGAATAAATTAATTATAAGAGTTTATTTATAAAAGAGAGGAATGGAATAAAAAATGGAACTAAAGATGAATTACCAATATACATACTTTGTACATCCTTTTGTAGTAAAGGAAAGCAAATTTCAAAAATATATACAAAGCCTATTAAGAAATAAAAACTTTAAGCTTAGAGTATTTCAAAAAAGTAAGGATATAGAATTATATAATTATTTTTCGCCTAAAACAAGAGAAATGCTATTTTCAGGTTTTGCACATTCTAAATCAAAATTAGAAAAACTAGAAGCATTACCAGATGATACAAAGTCTGCTATTTTAAGCAAATATCCTTGTACTATTTTTGAGTATAAATTGGAAGAAGACATACAGGGGAAAACAGCTGAAGATAAAGGAATATTTTTTAAAATTCAAAAAATTGAAGTAATATGTTTTAATTCTGGAATTTGTTTTTTTACAATGAAAACAAATGTTGAGGATAGCAAAGATTTTGCTGATATTTTGAATTTTAATTATAAATTTAGAGATATAAAACAGGAAAATGTTTTAAACAATTATGATAAAATTTATTTACAAACAAGTACTTTTAGTGATGTAAGCAAATTAACTGAATTTATAAAAAGTATTACAGGTTCTGATATAGAAACTATGAAACTTGATATAGATACACAAAGATTTTTAACATATTCATATGTTTGTATTGATAGAGAAGCTTGGAACTCAAATAAGAATTTTGAAGATATTGAATATAATTTTGTGAAATATGCTAATTTTTTGGCAGCAGATAATTCTGTTGATTTAAAACAAAATAAGGCAGTTGAATTTTCACAATGGAAATATGCAAAATTTGGTTTTACAAAACAGGGAGTTGTATTATTTACATCTAGCAGTGATATCAACAATTTTACGGATTTACCTGATAAATTTGAAAATGAATATTTTTATACATACATATTGAACTTGTATAAAAAAATATATTTAAAGAAATTAGAAACTGAATTTAAAAAAGCATCAAATTTGAAGGTTACAAGAAAGAAATTTATTGAATTTACTAAAAATTTGTGGATTTTAGATATTACGGAGGATGAAATTGGTTCTAATATAAATTATAGATTATCAAAAATTTTTGAACTAGATAAATTGTATTATGAAATTAAAACTAAGTATGATATTTTATATAAGGAAATGAATATTGAAAAAAATTCAAAAGGTATTATATTTGTGACTATTATTTTAGTAATATCATTAATTTTTAATGTTCTTAATTATGTAGAAATGATTAAATTGAAGTAAGTGAATTTCTAAAAAATAAGTACAATTATAGATATAGTTTTCATAGGGGGATAGAGGATTTATGAAGATTAGCTGTGGAACAGATATTATTGAAGTTGATAGAGTTAGAACTAGCATAGAGAATGTTGGAGAAAAGTTCTTAAAAAAGGTTTTTACAGATAATGAGATTAGATATTGTGAATCTAAAAAAACACAAAAATATCAACATTATGCTGGTAGGTTTGCAGCAAAAGAAGCGGTATTTAAAGCAATTTCAAGGCAATTAGAAGATAAGTATTCTGTGTGCTGGAAAGATATTGAAGTAGAAAATGATAGTCAAGGTAGACCAAGTGTGAATTTATTTAATGTTGATATGAAAAAAATCGAAAATATTGATATAAGTATTTCTCATTGTAAATCATATGCTACTGCAAATGTTGTTGTTCTTTTTAAAGAATAGTATTTGTAAAAAAAGATAAAAATTTGTTACAGTTCAGTAGGAAAAATCCTTGAAATACCTGTGAATGATATTTTTCA
>OIYY01001077.1_pt1 | contig 15990 bp, 21 predicted proteins | sample 1588341 | NCBI WGS metagenome assembly OIYY01 (sample SAMN03283287) | human gut metagenome | biome: human-associated habitat; material: feces | host: Homo sapiens | place: Peru | collected 2012 | reverse complement strand
TGGTGCCCGTCCTTTAAGAAGAGCTATTCAAAGATATGTTGAAGACGAATTATCAGACTTAATTTTAAAATCAGATTTAAAAAATGGTCAAACAGTTAATATAGATTGTATAAATAACGAATTATCTTTTGTAGTAGAATAATATAATAGAAAACGGAGGTTATTATGAAGAAAAATATACCAAATATACTCACTTTATCAAGGTTTGTTTTAATACCATTTATTATAGTTTCACTTGTGTGTAACAAATATTTAATAGCTTTCATACTTCTTACTATATCAGGTTTAACTGATGTATTAGATGGTTTTATAGCAAGAAAGTTTAATTTTATAACAGACTTTGGAAAACTAATAGACCCATTAGCAGATAAAGCAACTCAATTATCAATTTTAATAACTTTATCTTTAAAAACAACATCTTCTGGTGAACCAATTATTCCTATATGGATATTGTTCATAATTTTTATAAAAGAATTTATGATGATAGCAGGAGCCTCTTTCCTTTATGGTAAAGATTTAGTTGTATCTAGTAAATGGTATGGAAAACTTGCTACTGTTTTATTCTATGTTGCAATTGTATTCTCTCTACTTGCAAAACAGTTCAATTTAATTGGTTTTTGGAGCAAATTTGACTTTCTATTATATTGTTTAGCATTAATTGCTACTGTATTTTCACTTATAATGTATGTTAAAGATTTATATCAAAAAGGATTTATTGATAAACAAGACTTAAAAAAAGAAGTTACAATAGATAAAAAAGAAAAGAAAAAATCTAGTTCAAAATAATGAACTAGATTTTTTATATATTATATTTTACTCAAAGTCTTCTATTAATTGATTTAATTCTTGTTTGCCATTTACCTTAATTCCATTTTTCATATTAATTTTATCTGTATCTGTAATATATTCTGTTGAAATATCTGTTACTTCATATTCGTTTTCAGTCCCATCTTCTAACAATTTATATATTACAACTTTCCCATCCTTATCCTTCACAATATAGTGTTCACCACATTCTCCTTCTTCTTTTTTGCTTATTACTATTTGCGTATCTGAAAATTTATCAATTGTCCAACCAGCATATTTTTCTTCCAAATCCTCTTTTGTTTTATTTACTAACTCTTTTGGAATAGCTATATATTCACTCGTTGTGTGTCCACATTTATTATATGTTTTTTTCATAGTAATAAAACAATTAGGAGATATCTTTTCTTCTGTAGAATTAGCTTGAAGCATCTCCTCTTGTATTTCCTGATATTCATCAGTACAATCATCTTCAATCTTTTCATCTGATACTTTGGTTATAATATCTTCCTGTTCTTTATTTGGTTTACAAATTTGAACTCCAATTATAATTGCACCTATTATAACAATAATTGCAATTATAGTCATAATTGTTTTATTCATAATAATTACTCCTTTTCTAATGTTTTATAACTATTATTTACGTTTTTGTTAAATTTATACAATCTTTTATTATTTGCATTTTAAAAATTCATTTATTTTTATCTCTTTTCCATTTGTTTTCATTTCTATTTCTCCCATTTTATCTGTCCTATAAATTCTTATATTTGCTTTTTCAAGATTTTGAATTGTACTATCTGATGGATGCCCAAATTTGTTATCTTCCCCTACTCCAATTATTGCATATTTTGGTTTTATCTTTTCAATAAACTCTGTAATAGAAGATGTTTTCGAACCATGATGTGCTACTTTTAAAATATCTGATTTTAATATATTTAAACTTTTAGAATATTTTTTCAAAATAGCTTTTTCAGCTATAGCCTCAATATCTCCTGTAAAAAGCATTGAATACTTTTTATAATTTAGTTTACATACAAGTGAATTATTGTTTATACTATTATCAGATATCATATTATCAGAAAAAGGCCATATAATATCAAAATACAAATTATCTTCTATACTTACTTTTTCTCCTCCTTCTACTATTTTTACATTTATCTTTTTTTCTTTTACAATTCTTATAAATTCCTCATAATTTTCTGATGATTTATATTGCTTACCTATTATGATGTTATTTACTTTTATTTCTTGCATAATATATAACAATCCACCGAACATGATCTTGATCAAAATGACTAATTATTATATAGTCAATTTTTGTATATCCTTTATCTAAAATATAAGGAAGTACTGTATTCTTACCTATATTATAATTTTTAGATTCACTTCCACCTCCATCAATTAAAATAGTATTATTATATGGTGTTACAATAAAAGTTGCATCCCCTTGTCCTACATCAATAAAATTTACTTTTAAGTTTTTAGGATAAAATTCTACTAATAAAATAATCACTCCTAATAATACTAAAGCCATCAAACTTCTTTTTTTATTTAAATACATCTTATATTTAAATAAAGCTATTAAATTTCTCATTCTTATTTGAGTAGCATTCAATTTTTTTTGATAATAAAGATTATGAACTAATTTAGAAATAATAATTATACAATAAAATAAACATATCTGCCAAATCTTAGGTGTAGGAATATATAGTTTTGCAAATGGCAATTGGCTAATTTTAGATATTAAAATTAAAATATCAACTAATAATCTTATAATAGTAAAAATTACTTTAGCACATGGATTAATAATAAAGGACATGATAACTGCAATTATTCCTAATATAATAATAGGACCAATAATTATACTTACCAATAAATTAGTTATAAAAAAGTATATACTAAACAAATTAGTATGATAAATCATAATTGGCATAATTGCTAATTGAGCAGAAATTGTAACTGCTAATATATTCTTTATCTTTTCAATTGCCTTTGTATCTTTTTTATTAATTTTATATTTTAATTTTTTAGAAGTTATTTTTATATTTTCTAAAACTACATAAACATTTTTATAAAAAACAATAATTCCAATTGTTCCTAAATAAGAAAATTGCAGCCCCATACTAGTAATAAGAAATGGATTATAGATAAGTATACAAAATAACGATATTGCAATTGAATTCCATACATCATTTTTTCTATACATTATTTTTGAACCTATTATTAATATCGCCATTATTGCCGCTCTTACTATTGAAGCTGAAAATCCTGTTATAAACATATAAAAAATAAGAACAATAATTATAATAAAATTAAGTTTTTTCTTTCCTAATTTTGTTTTAAATAATAAATTAATCCCAATAATTATATAAGTAACATGCATTCCCGAAACAGCTAAAACATGTGAAATATTACTAATTCTAAAATTCTCCTTTAATTCTTCTTCTATTTTTTCTGTGTCTCCTATCAAAATTCCAATTAAAATATCTGCTTTTTCTTTATCTAAATTAAGATTAACTTTTTCTTTTATTTTTTTACTAATTAAATGTGCATATTTTAAAATAAAATTTTGCTTTTCTTTTCCTAAAATTTCTATTTTGTTTACTTTTATTGTTCCATAAATTTTTAAGGTTTTCAAATAATTTCTATAATTAAATCCCCCTGTATTTTTGTTTTCTTTTGGTTCTATAAAACTTCCTGAAAACTTTATTTTATCCCCATAATTTAACTCAATTGTGGATTTTTTATCTATTTTTAAATATACATATGTTTTATTATATTTTATCTTATATATATTGTTATATTCTTTTTCTTGTTTCTCCCCTATAACTACTGCTTCTCCACTTATTAATTGATTGTTTGTATATAAACTTTTATATTTTTTGTTTTGAAATATTACAATAAAATTAGAAATAATAGAAAAAATAATAAGAATAATAATAATTTTGAAATTAAAAATTAACTTTACATATCTAAAATATCTTTTTAAACTTATTAACTTAAATTCCTTCTTAGATATTTTTAATGTTTTATTGAAAAAATATATTACAATTATCGGAATATAAAAAAGAGCTATACTAAAATTAAAGTATAGCCCCATTATAATACCTATTATATATCCTATAATTGCAATTAAAACTGGTCGTTTTACTACTTTTAATCTTCCTTTCTTAATTGCATTTTTACATAACTCTTCTTGCTCCAACATAGTTGTTATTATAATATCCTGAATTTATCGTATCAGTTGTTACCCCTCTTGACTTATTAGCAGCATGAACAATTTGCCCTCCACCAATATATATGCCTACATGGTTTATTCCAGATTTTCCAAACATAACTAAATCACCTGGTTGTAATTGGTTTCTACTAACAGCAACTCCATTACTATATTGTCCTGCAGCTGTTCTATTTAAACTAATTCCATGTTGTTTAAATACATATGAAGTAAATCCTGAGCAATCAAAACTGCTTGGTCCAGATGCTCCATATACATAACTACAACCAATATATTTTTTAGCTGTTTCTACTGCTGTAGCTCCTTTTCCTGAAACTGGAACTGTAGTTGTTGTTTCTTTCTCTTGTGAAGTTTTAGTATTCTCACTTGAATTTTCACTTGTTTTAGTTCTTGGTGTTTCTAAACTTCTTGACGTTTCCTTTTTCTTTTCTGATAATAATGATGAAGATATGTAACCTTCATTTCCATTTACTTTTACTTTACTCCATCCATTTTCCTCTGCATAAACATCAACAGCTGTATTTAAAGATAATTTAGTTACAACTTCTGAATTTGTATTTGCTTCTTTTCTTAAATTAACAGATTCACTACCTATATATAGTGTCTTTAATTTACTTTCTTCTACTACTTGATTCTGCTCTGTTGTTTGTTTTTCTTCTTTTTTATCTTCTTTAGATTTTAATTTTTCTTTATAAATCCAACCTTTTGTTGTTTTTGTTTGTACACATACCCAGTCATTTATTGTTTCTGTTATAATAACTTCTTCATCTTTTTTTACTTCAATAATATCTGTGGCATTAATAGATGGTACAATTTTTAATTTTGTATCTTCCACAATTATTTTACTTTTTTCATCTGTATCAGTTGTTTTTGTTTCTTCATTTTTAGTAGTTTCTACTTCTGCTTTCTCTTCTGATGAAGTTGTTGTATTAGCATTTACAGTATTTTTTTCTTCTACTGTAAGTAGATCTTGTCTTAAATATCCTGTCATTCCTTTTACTTTAACCTTATACCAATCACTACTCTTTTCTACTATCTCTACTTCTTGACCTTGAGAAAGTTGCTCTAAAATTTTACTATTTTCATCTGCTGACTCTCTTAGATTTGCTGTTTCTACATTTACTTTAGCATTAGTAGATGCAAAACTGATATTTATAAAAAACAATGTAGCAATTCCTAGAGCTGCTAATAGTACAATGCTTTTTATATTTCTTTTTCTTTTCATTTCCATATTACTCCTTATTCATAATATATTACATCCTGTTTTTAACGTTAACAGTATACACATAAAAATTGTTTTTGTCAAGTTTTTCTAAAAATTGCCTGAAATGTATTGACAAATGTACTTTTTTGTAATAGAATAATTGAGCAATTATGTTAAAATATGATTTAAATTTAGAACTTCTCCCCGGTGGTTTTATATTTAAATTTCATATAAATAAAAATCAAGTAAAATAAATTGTAACTTAGACAGCAATTTATTACACTTAAAAAATAAAAATTTAGGGAGGGTAAATATTACCATGAATAACGTTACATATAGTGCAAAAAAAGAAACAGTTGAAAGAAAATGGTATATAATTGATGCAGCAAATAAGCCACTTGGTAGAGTTGCAACAGAAGCCGCTAGATTATTAAGAGGAAAACATAAACCAACATTTACACCAAATATTGATATGGGTGACCATGTTATTATAATAAATTGTAATGACGTAATTTTAACAGGAAACAAATTAAATCAAAAAGTTTACAGACATCATTCAGGTTACATTGGAGGAATGAAAGAAATTTCTGCCAAAGTAATGCTTGAAAAAAATCCAGAAAAAGCTATGACTTTAGCTATAAAAGGAATGTTACCTCATAATTCTTTAGGTAGACAAAGTCTTAAAAAATTAAGAGTATATGCTGGTGCAGAACATGAAAACCAAGCACAAAAACCAGAAGTATGGGAGGTAAAATAATATGGCAAAAAAGGAAAATATCGTTTTTTATGGTACAGGTAGAAGAAAAAATGCAATTGCTAGAGTTAGATTAGTAGAAGGAAACGGAAAAATCACAATTAACGGTAAAGATATTGATGAATTTTTCGGATTAGAAACTTTAAAAGTTATAGTAAGACAACCACTTACAGTTACAAACACAACTGATAAATATGATGTTATTTGTTCAGTTCAAGGTGGAGGATTTACAGGTCAAGCTGGAGCTATCAGACATGGTATTGCTAGAGCATTAAATGCTGCTAATATCGAATATAGACCTGCTTTAAAATCAAACGGATTCTTAACGAGAGATCCTCGTATGAAAGAAAGAAAAAAATACGGTCTTAAAAAAGCAAGAAAAGCACCACAATTCTCAAAAAGATAGAATTTATACACAAAACTCGAAAGTATTTATACTTCCGAGTTTTTTTACATTATGAAAAACGAACATTTCTAATATTTAAAACCACATTGGCAATAAAAAAACTCTGCTCGAACAAATCAAGCAGAGAATCCATCATATACTATTAAGTGTCCATTTCCTCCCAAAATACATTAATGTCACGTGTTTAACTAACATGGAACACCTAATTTTTTTCTAATAGTCACGTACTTATTAGATGATGAAAAAAATTTTTATTAGTTAAACCATTTTCATTATATCACTTTTTATGTGTTATGTCAAATTATTTTACATTTTTTTCCAAAGCAATTGTTACTGGTCCATCATTTACTAAACCAACTTTCATATCAGCACCAAAAACACCAGTTTCAACAATTTCAACTTGTTTCTTACATTCTTCAATAATATAATCATATAATTCATTTGCAAAATCAGGTTTTGCAGCATCTGTAAAAGATGGTCTGTTTCCACTAGAACAATCCGCATATAATGTAAATTGAGAAACCAAAAGCAATGAACCATTAATATCTTTTAATGATTTGTTCATTTTTCCATTTTCATCTTCAAATACTCGTAAATTAATTAATTTTTTTACTAAATAATCTGCTACTTCTTTTGTATCAGTGTGCGTTATTCCAATTAATACCATATATCCTTGTTCTATTTTTCCAACTGTTTTTCCTTCTATATCTACTTGTGCATTTTTAACTCTTTGAACTATAAATTTCATTTTTTCAATTCATCTCCCTACTATTTATTTGAACATTACTCCATTTCATTATTAAAACTATTTATATCATAATACTTCATAAAATCAATAATTCTTAACTAACTTTTTATATAATTTATATTCTTTTAATCATTACTTACATCTAGAATATAATAATCTTATAATATACAAAAATGCCATTTTTTATTGATAAATCAGCCTTTGTAATTTAGCAAGAGATAATATTCTTTTATGCAAATTATAAAAAAATCAGAAGTTTAATACTCCCGAGTTTTTTATTCTTGTATTATTTAGTTTTTAATTCATATTTCAATATTCACATTACAATTCATCTTGAATTTGAATCCAGTGCCCAATCATCTTTCATTTTTGGTGAATAATCATGATAATCTAAATTTAAATAATCACATACTTTAAAAACTCCATCTATATTATACCATTTTTGTACATTATCCAACATTATCCCTATAATTTTTTTTCTTAACCCTGTTACTGTATATTCTATTCCCATGGTCTTTTTCATATTGTTATCTATATTCCATTTATGAGCTAATGCCTCAAAACTACTCAAATTTGTATCTTGATTCCATTTGCCAAAACCTTCATCTACACCAAATTTAGTCTGTAACATCGAGAAAACTGCTTTCGTCATAGTTTCAGAATTTAAAAATGCATAATATTCTACTGGTTGCAGTTTATAAAATATTGGAGATTCTGAAGCATCTATTCTATTATTTTCTTCTTTTTTTTCTGGATTTGTTAACAAATTTAAACAGCATTCATTTATCTCCTTTGTATTTATTTCACTTTTAATACCATTTACTTGCTTCATATGCTCTCCCTCATGACATACACTGCAAAACAAATATACATTTTCATTTTCTAAATTTTCTTCCTCAAATGTGTTTGTTCCATCTTCTCCAAGTATACAATGATATTTTCTTCCATTTAAAACATAATTACTGTTTATATAAATTTCTCCTCTTCCTTCTGGACCTGTATGTACAGAACCTTCCATATTATCTTTTTGTATTAATTTACATGCATTTCTTTTTTGCATACTAGCGTTTATGTTTTCTACTTCTTGTAAAAAATATATTCTATATTCAGGATTCAGTTGTCTCCAATTTTTTATGTGAAATATTGGATATATAATTTCTTTCTTTTGGTCAATATCTAGTTCTTGCCAACGTATATCCGAAAATAATTCTGGTACAAAATTTTGGTTTGATAAAATAGTTTGATATGATATTTTCATATTCTCCTCCTAATTTAATTTAAATACTATTATTTATTTTTTTATATCTTTGTCTATCTTTTAATGGTACTTTTCTTATAGGATATTTTAAAAAGCTTTGTTATAATCTTTCTATTAGTTCTTCGTTATCATAATTTTTTTGCTTATCTTTTTGATTCTGCATTTTTATTAATTCATCACATTCTCATTCTATATCACAAAGTTCCTCTAAATATTTATCATCCTATCCTAATTCTAATAACATAGTATGTATATCCTTACTTTCATTTACTTTCAATTCAGAACTTTATATATTAAATTCGTCAAATAGCAATGCTAGTTCACAATTTGCATTTCCTTGTTCTATACTTAATTTTGCCAAATCTTTTAAAGTATTATCATAATTCCTTATAATGTCATACAATCTTTTTTCAAATAAATCTTTAGATAAAGTCTATAACAAATCAATTTGTAAGATAAAATTTTGTCTTTGTTTTTCATTATTCGAAAATATAAATATATCCTCTTCCTAATCATATATAGTATCTATAGAAAAATTATATATTGCATCTAGAAATTTTCCAAAGCTATCCCTATACATATTCTTTCAAGATTATTTGCAATAAGATTTTGTTCCAATTTCCATCATTATCTAAAATTTGAAAAACATCCCAAAATATTCTGTCTACAAACCGTGCTTTCTTTGGATTTTTAATCTTTATCAACTCGTTTTTAGTTTCAATTTCTAATACATACATATTATTTTTCCTTCCTATTAAATCTAATTACAAGGTTACATTATAAAAACTTTGCTTGAATAAACCAAGCAAAGATACCACTTACATAAATTAGATATTATAACCTTTTTTCCCATACATTATATTGTCACGTGTTTAACTAACAAAGGCATAAAATATCTAATTTTTTATATAAAATCCCCTCTTTTTAAATAAAATAAGTGATTTTTTTGCTAGTTAAACCACTTTTATTATAACACTTATTAAAAATTACGTCAAATATTTTTACCACCACACCAAATCCCGAATTTATTCAATTATATCTATAGCATTACTTGAATCAATTCCTTCAAGATTATAATAACTATTTGGAATTCTACCAACAATCACATTCTCAATAAGCAAAACCTGATTAGAGACTTTTTCAGAAATAGTATTATACGGAGTCAAAATACTAACTTCACAGTCTACTTGCAAATAAACTCTATGCAAAGTTTGATTAATCCCCTGTGCTGAAAATTCACTACGCAAATCTGTTTCAACATTACCAATAGACGATATTTTAATTGGAACTCCAGGGCCTCTGCCGGAAAGTAATTTTGAACCTGTAAAACTTCCAATTGCAATTTTTATATTTTCTTTGCCTCTCTCATTAATTGAATTCTGTATTTTGACTGCAACATCTGATATTATCTCATTTATTGGAATTACATTAGATTTTATCATTGTTATATTTCCATCATTATCTTTTTCAATTATAAATAATTCATCATATGTATGGTCTTTCATAACATTGGTTGCTTCATTATTAGATATTATTGTTGCAATTGATTTTGCTTTATCCTCGCATAATGCATTAAATATTGGAGAAATTGCATCTAATACAATTTTAACTGTACTAAATGCAATTACCATTATTATAAAAATTTTTGCTATTTTTTGTTTTCTCTTTAAACTTTTATCTCCTCCATTCGAAAAGAAAATCTTTGGAAGTCGTATTCTTGGTCTTGAATATATCTTACTATTCATAGTTGTAAATCCTCTCATATTTTTAAATAATCTGATAAGCTTTTATCAAATTATTACAATAAACTATATAATAATAATTTATTCATGCACCATTTCGGAAATTTTTTCAAATTTTGGTATATACAATTTTTGACCTGGATATATTTTATTTTTATCCTCAATTCCATTTGTTCTGGTAATTCCATCAACTGTACTACCAAATTCTTTTGCAATGTTCCACAAAGTATCTCCTTTTTTAACAACATAAATTACCAAACTATAATCCTGTTCTTCTCTTTCTCCATCTTCAACTATACTATCTATCATATTTAAATTTGCTGTTCTATACATACTTGTATCTGCCTGAACATCAACATTACAACTAATATCTCCACCATCTTGAATTATAAAATCTTGTGATTTTATTCCCATATCACAATTTGTATTTAATGATTCCCCATTTTGAAGATTTTCAATTGTATATTCAAATGGAATTTTTGCATCTTTCACATTAATCTGTTTTCTAGAGTTTTCAAAAATAAATTTCATATTTAATTCCGCTTCATACATAATTTTAGTATTGATTTTATTTTCATTTAATATAACTGGCGTTGTCTCTACATCAAGCAAATTCAAACCATCAATATCATTCATATTAATTTTTTCTCTTATTTGTTTAACACCTGAAATATTTTGTTTACTAGTCATTGTTGTAATTTGCTTTTTCTCAAAATTCAAATTTTGAGTTGAGCTATACATATCTTGAATCAAATTGATTTGCTTTTCTTCATATGCACAGCAAGTTACTTCTATTTCTATTTCGACATATATTGAATGTTCATCTTGTGAATTAGGTTTTATAATTATATTTCTGATTTCATAATTTACATCACATATATTTTCTTCTGACACATCTGGTATATCAATAAATCCAACAACCGGTATTTTATATGTAACAACATTTATCCTATTGTCTTCAGTTAGATACATTATCTTTATTTCCGCTTCTGCTTTAGTCAAAATCTTATTATAACTGATTTTTATATCCTTATCAACTAAACATACCTTTGCTTGTAAAATCTCCGCCAAATTGTCCATATTATCAATTTGAATATTATCTTTTGCATAAATCTTTGTACTACCTGTTCCCACCAATGAATTTAATTTTAAATCTTCCTTTAAAATTTGAACATCATCTTCGTTTTGAACTTCATTAATTATCTCAACATTATCATTTGAATAAATTTTTAAGTTGACTTCCAATGTTGCCTTAATACCTATTTTTCTTCCATTTATGACCTTTGCTTCTATTGATTTTATCTTAACATCAGAAATTGCATTCATTCCTTCTTCACAGTTTGGAACATTCAAACTTTCTGAAAAGTCAACACTTGTGTTTAGCCCTCTTACTGTGTCATCTGCCCCATCTGGCATATACATTATGTACGCATTTACCGTTCCATCCAGTCTTACTTTTTCACTTTGCACCTCTTTTTTATATATTGATACTATACCACTTGTACCAATTGTGTTTAAAATGTCTGGCTTTGAATCTGGTACTATCATATCTCCCTCTGCTAATATGATTTCTTTTCTTTCTGCTATTAATTTATTTATATTTAAGTTTTCTCTTTGTGCTTCTATCATTTTTTACCTCCTTACAGTTTTTCTTTATAAATGTATATGAGGTTATTTTTGGTTTATTCCTAATTTAATTATTTTTTGATGGAACTATTACTATATTTAATGTTGGATCATATTTGTATTTACTTATTATATCTTGTGAAAAACTTGCTAATTCATTTGGTATTACTATTGTTGTATATTTTTGTTTTTTTAATTCTTCTATTTTATTGTCAATTTCTTCTGGTTCTTTTATTTCTTCTATGTTCATTCCTAATAGTTTTGGAATTTGATAATCTTTTTCATATTTTATAAAAGATACTTTCATTTTTTTCACTCCTTTTTTACATTTATTTTAGTTTGCTTTTTTATTGTTGTTTTATTCTATTGCATTCTAAATTTTGCATAATTTTGTTTTTATGTTATAATGTAATTGATACTTATTTAGCATAGCTTATGAAAGGAGCTTATATGAAAGATTTTTTTGAAGATTTTAGAACAGCATTAATGGAAGTAGCAAATGTTTTTTTTATTGTACTTCCAATTTTCAAAAAAGAGAAGGAAATTGCAAAAAAAATTGTTTCAAAAAAATAAGCAAAAACCGTGTCATTATTTTGACACGGTTCTTTTTATTATCTAATATTATAAATATAAGTATTGCCATTTGAAGTTATTGTTGCTTTTAATGGTTTTCCATCTGTTTCAACCTCTTTTGGGACCTCTACAACAAATCTATATTTCAAACTTTTTAGTGGATCTATACCATATAAATTTGGATAAGTCTCTAATTCATCACCACTGGAATTTTCTGTTACCAATGAACAATTATATTCATAATTATTATCATATGTGATTTTCACAGACATAAGACTATCCTGCTTTACAGCTGAAGCTGATAAATTTTTAACATTCATCGTTAATTCAAAATATTTTTGATTATCATCTTTTCCCTCTAAATATGTATAATATCCTGTTGGGTTTGTTGGTTCAATATTCTTTGAAAAAGACGTTGATAATATATTAAATTCACAAAAATTATCTATAGTTATCTTGTCTTGCAAAGTTATTTCTGTTTCCTTTTTATTTGAACTATTATCATTTTCCACTTTAGATATACTTGAGTTTGCATTGTTGTCTTTTGAATTTACAGTTACTCTACTATTAGAATTCATTCCTTTTTTATTTTGATAAATAAAAATACCAACTACAATTACAATAATCACACCAAGTACTATTAAAACTTTATTTTTATAATTTTTCTTTTCCATAAATTTCCTCCTATATACTATGATTTCCTTTTCTTTCAATCACTTCATTATTTTTTATCCCTGAAATTGCAAAAATACTACTTGTTATAAGCAAACATCCTCCCAATGAAACATAACCTGCAAAGTAGCATGCATTAATAATATAATTATAAGCATCACCACCAACATATGCATTTACACTTTTATAAGAATAAGATTTTTCACTATTTCTATATCTCAGCATTTTGTCAAATCCCATACCTATGCAGAAAATACTTAACAATAATAATATTACTGATATTATTATTAATATTTTAGAAATATTTTGTTTTTTCATACCTTCACCCCTTTCTTTCTACAATATATCACAAAATTTTTATTTTGTACACATATTTGTACACTTATTTTTAATTTTTTTTTGGTTACAATAATTATGGTGACGAAAATGAAAAAATTAAAAATTGAAAAAACAAAAAAAAGCAATGATACAGTAACTAGAACAATAAGAATAAGTGGAGAAACTTTTGATAAAATTAGTGATTTAGCTGAAAAAAATGAATTAAGTTTTAATAGTGTAGTAAATCAAATAATTGAGTTTGGATTAAAAAATTTAGAAGAATAATAAAATTTATTGACTTTATCATTAATTCAAAGTATAATAATAATAGGAAATGGAGAAACCACAAACGTGGTTTGCCAGGTTGTTATGTAAAAACACATCGCCCTGTCAAGACAGATGTGTTTTTTTTATTGTTTATCTACTTTTGCTAATAATTATAACTAATGCTATAATCAAGGCAAAAGCTATGATAGTTACTCCAATTAATGAATAATATAAAATAAATATTGTTTTTATTAATAATTGCATTTCTATCATAAGCCTCACCTCCTTTATGGAGGCAAACCACATCTGTTTATTCTCATTCCATAATAAAAAACTTCTCTTTTTCAAAAATTCATGTTTTAAGTATTCAAAACACAAACCAATGAATAAGAAAAGTTTATTTTTATATTATAATATATTCTTCTATAAATTTATGTACAAATTACGCACTCTTTAATTCCAATCTCAACTTATCAGCAATCATTGCAATAAACTCACTATTAGTTGGCTTTCCTTTAGCTGCTGAAATTGTATAACCAAATATTTTCTCAACTGTTTTTTGGTCACCTCTACCCCAAGCAACTTCAATTGCGTGGCGGATTGCACGTTCTACACGACTTGGCGTTGTGTTAAATTTTGTAGCAATTTTAGGATACAAACTTTTAGTAATTTGATTTATCACATCAATATCATTAACAACCATAATAATAGCCTCACGCAAATATTGATATCCCTTTATATGTGCTGGTACACCCACTTCGTGAATTATATTAGTTACTAGAGCCTCCAAATTATCTTGATTTTTAATTCCATCCTCAGGAATTTCTACATATTGCGTTTTTATATCTCTTGTAATAAAAGTATCTGTACTTCTATTTGGTATAAAATTCTTTAATTCCTTTATTCTTTTTATTAATAATTCTATATCAAATGGTTTTACAACATAATATTCTGCTCCAAGTCCAACTGCTTTTTGAGTAATTTTATCTTGTCCAACAGCAGAAAGCATTATACAAAGTGGCTTTTTATCACATTTTATCATATTCATTTTTTCAAGAACCCCTATACCGTCTAGATGTGGCATAATAACATCCAATAATGCTACATCAGGCATTATATTAGCAATCATATCTATTGCTTCTTCTCCATCTTTAGCAATACCTATCACTTCCATATCCTCTTGCTCTTGAATATATTTAGCAAGTGTTTGAGCAAATTCTTGATTATCATCTGCTATTAAAATAGTTGTTTTTTCTTTCATTTTTTATCTCCCCTATCTTTAGTTTCTTTTAGATATTTTATGTATATCATGTTTGCTAATCTTCTGTTCTCAATAAATAAAAGAACTGTAAATTTTTTACAGTTCTAATTATATTATTATTTTTAACCCTAGTTAAATAAGTCTTTCTCTCTTTATTAGTTAAATTGTAAAATTCAAATTCCTGATAATCATAGTACCCAGCACCATATCTTAAAGCAGAGTAAACTATATCAATAGTTAAAATAATCTTATTCTTATGAGTTTTCTTACTAAGCTTATTTATAATATTAAACATATTTTTTACATTTAATCTTTTAAGACACTTAAGCATATATTTTATTTTTCTCATAATGCACCTCTAGGAAAAGTTTATCATATTTTACTAACTAAATAAAGATTTTAAAATTTTAAGTAACCAAACCACTCCATCATTAAGAAGTTTATCTATTCCATCACTTATTCGAAAACCAACCTCTGAGCAAAAATTACGATAATCCTTCTTAGGTGTTTTAATATAATCTTTTATATCCACTCGCTTTCCTTCACTAACATCTTTTTCAAAAGCAATTATTGCTTCATTTGTTAAATATGTATTTCGGCTTATTACCTTAGTATAATAACCAGTCTTACCAGCAAAATAAAGACAAATAAAAGAAAATACTAGCGTATAGAAAATAAACCTTAACGTTTTAGGTATCTTTGGTTTCTTATCCTCCATAGTCTTCTCCTAATAAATTACTTAAGCTTTCAGCAAAAGCCTTAACACTTAAAGATACCTCACTAATTGTACTTTCTGGTCCACCAATCTCAATTAACATTACGTTCTCATTAAAATGCTGATTATACCTACTATTTTTACCATAAAAAGGTTCTCTCATTAATCCTTCATAACCTCTATTTAAAAATTCATTTAATTTAAGCATCAGCTCTTCATTCTTCTTATAATTATCATGATTCATTCCTATAACAAACATCATTTTGGCATAAGAATAATTATTTATAGTTGTACTTGCTGATACACTATCTCTATGCAAATCAATAAAATACTTAACACTAGGATATCTCTCTTTAGCACTTGTAAGCCACTCATAACTCAAAGTATAAGCGCTATTATAATTAAGA
>OIYY01001076.1_pt1 | contig 15993 bp, 12 predicted proteins | sample 1588341 | NCBI WGS metagenome assembly OIYY01 (sample SAMN03283287) | human gut metagenome | biome: human-associated habitat; material: feces | host: Homo sapiens | place: Peru | collected 2012 | reverse complement strand
TCCCCGAATACAGACTATCGTAGGGGCGAATATCATTCGCCCGCATACAATGTGGCGCCAGCCGTCAACCTCTTTTCAATACAAAATTTGACGCACCACCGTACGACAAATTTTGAAAAGGAGGAGCAACGAAGTGAATGAGGGATGAATTTCAAATTATATATTAAAGAAATTCATCACGAGTGATACGGAGTTTGTGACGACGCAAATTATAATTTACATCACAAAACAAAAAACCGATGCGAATGGCATCGGTTTTTGTTGTATATTAAGTTTAGAACAAACCTGTTTTTTCAATCTTCTTTTCAAAGAAGCGCATTGGCTTACGGAACAAGAATCTAAAGAGTGTACCGATAAGAAGACCGATTGCAAAGTAAACAAAGAGTTTGCCAAGGCATATCCAATAGTTATTGCCGTATGTACCGCAAACACATTCTCTGAATGCGTCGATAACGAATGTATATGGAAGATACGGGTTTATCATTCTGAAAAACTTAGGTGTTACATCTATCGGGAATGTACCGCCGCAGCCGCCAAGCTGAACTACGAGCATAATAACAGCGACAGCCTTGCCGATATCGCCCCAAGCGGCAACAAGCGAATAGATGAAAAATGTGAATACAAACGAAGCACACAAACCCGCAAAAATAAACATTACAGGGTGATAGCACTGTATTTTTAAGAAATAAAGGTCACCGAGGCAAATGATAAGACCTTGAACAAGACCGAATGTGAGGAAGATAAGCGACCTGCCGAAATATTCGTGTCGAGGTTTAATATTGCCGAGTTCTTTTTTATTTGAAACCTTGGGGCTAATAAGAGCAACAAGAATGATTGCGCCGACCCAAAGAGCAAGTGTGCTGTAGAACGGAGCCATAGCCGAGCCGTAATTGTCAAGGCCGTAAACCTTTTCGGTGTCAACTTTGACAGGGCAGGCAATAAATTCGCCGAGTTCATCCGAATTATTATCGCTGAGGTTAACAAGAGTATTAACAAGCTCGCTGTCACTTAAACCGTTAAGCTTTTTTGATAGGTTTTCGAGTTGAGTTGAACAACTTGAAATAAGCGAATGAAGCGAAGTTAAAAGGTCATCGCCCGATTTAACGGAAGCGTTAAGAGATTTAACAAGCGCATTCATTTGAGGGGTTTGCTTTTCGACTGTTGTGAGCATATTTGATACATCAAAAAGCACATCCAAAAGGCTGTCAACCGTGTTGTTAAGTGCAGGTTTAATTTTGTTTGTATAGCTTTCGCTTACTGCATAAATATCGTCGGAAACATCATAAAGCTTATCTGCAATAGCGCTGACATCCTCTGATACATTTGAATTCAGAACTGCATTTAATTGCGTTTGAATATCACTTAATTTACTGTCTGCTTTTTTAAGTTTTGTTATTGCAATGTCAACAGATTTTAACGATTTCGGAAGATTACGGTTAACTTTGTCGAGTGCGTCAATAATCTTTTGAAGTTCAGTTCTTGTTTGCGTAGTTTTTGAAAGAACTTTATTAATTTCAACCACACTTTTTTTAGTAGTTGAATCATTAATATTGTTAAGCTTTTCAGCAGCATTATCAAGCTTTGTTGTGCCCTGAGAAAGTACCTCGTCAACAGTGGAAGTAATTGTGTCAACGCTTGTTTCTGCAACTTTTACAGCGTCCTGAGTGCTTTCAACAGCCGTTTGACCGTCGGCAAGAACATCATTCAAATTAAGTTCTTCAAGCGATTTATTTAAGTCCTCGGCAACCTGAATTACACCTTCAAAACTTCCTATCATACTGTCGATTGACTTAACCGAATCTTGAGCGGAGCTTATTTGGTCCTGAAGATTTTGGAAGATATTGGTTCCGTCCTTTTTGCCTTCTTCAATAACAGTTCCGAGCATTTTGTTTACAAGATTCACAACGGTTGTAACGAATGATTCGTTAACTTCCGTTTGAATGGTTTGAACTACCTTATCGGTAATTTTTGTTGCAATGGCATTTTTCTTTTCGTTTGCATAATAAGTAATTTGCGGTTGCTTAAAGTCTTTTGTCATAATACTTGTAAGCGATTTACTGAAACCTTTGGGAATCTCGATGCCGGCATAATACTTGCCCGCCTTAATTCCGTTTACAGCCTTTTCTTTTGAAACAAACTGCCAATCAATTATATCGTTAGCTTTTAAATTGCTTTTAATTTGGTCGCCTACATTTATTTCAACGCCTTTATATTCATAACCCTCATCGGATATGACTACGGCAATTTTCATATTGCCGGTACTTGCAGGACCGTATGGGTCCCAGTTTGCATAGATATTAAACCAAGCATAAAGCGACGGCAAAACAGAAATACCAACGGCAAGAATAATCGCCATTGAGTTAGTAAATATTTTCTTTAAATCACGCTTGTAAATTTTAAAAATATTTTTCATTCCTTGTTTCCCCCGTTTCTTTTCTTGTTATTTTTCTTTTGCTTTTTTAATTCTTTCTTTTCTGCTTTTTTTCGCTTCTTTTCTTCAAGCTCTTTTTCATATTCTTTGTCTTCCTCGTCTTCTTCCTCTTCGTCATCATCGGAGAAAATCGAATATTCGCCGAATTCGACTTGATTATCGTCTTCAAGGTAAGGAATAACTTTTGACTTAACGAGATACTTTGTATAATCGGTTATCAAAAAAATATTAACAAGCAGAAAAATAATAATTATCCAAAGAATAAGCCAAATCGCTTTGCTTGCACCCTTTGAGCATGCAATAAGACCGGCAGCCGTAAAAACTATAAAAAACACGGTGCAAACCACTTTTGCAATTTCAAGAAACTTACAGCCTCTGTTGTAGTGTTTAATAATCAGACTTCTCAGAAGCTTATATTTAATTACTATATTTTCTTCATTTTCTTCAAAAAGGAATTCTTCTTCTCTCTGAAATTCGTCCATACAAACTTCCCTTTCTAAATTATTACACTTAGTATATCACATTAATACTATTTGTCAATAGCAGTCATCGTCTTATTTATTATTTTTGTATGTTTGTATAAATTAATATTATAATTACGCTCAAAATTAGTAAAAATTAAAGCGATTGCGGTAAATTGTAATTCATTTAGCTACCTTGCCGTTTAGCATATATCCGCCGGCATTTCTGTAGGTTTGGCAAAAATGCATCCAGCCGCCGCTGTCTTCATTATTTCCCGTTTCCATAAGATACCACTTGCCGTCTATCTTCATTTCGCACCAATAGTGGCTCCATTTATTTTTAGGTGTACCACGCCAACCCTGAATAATTCTCGCTTCAAAGCCGAGATATGTAAGCATCATAGCGTATGCACCGTTATATTGCAGGCACTGACCTGCCTTTTTGTTAAATATTGCGTCAACATAAGAGCAAGAAGCAATTTTGTTGTAATCATTTCCCTTTGCGTAGTGAACATTTTGATTTATCCATTCAAGGGTATACTGTGCTTTTTGCATATTGCTCCAGCCTTTTTTAAAATGTTTCTTTGCAAATTTTTGAAGTGTTTTTTTATCTTTTTTTGTTAGTGAATAAGTCCACGCAATACTGTTTTTCTTCGTTCTTGTATTTATAACATTTACTTTTGTTTTTTTCTTTTTAAGTTTTTTGGCAGCACGAAATCTCGCTTCACCGTCCGAGCTGAATGATGAATCGGAGGAAATGTATTCTTTTCCCTTGTACGCCTTTATATAATATGAATAATCATTTTTATAATTGTCAACGCCTTTAACGGTATATGAATTTTTGCTTGCGCTGACAGAGGCAATACACTTTTCACCTTTTTGTGAATACTGCCAAATTTCATACCTGTCAAAACCTGAATATTTATTCCAGCTTATTTTTTCACTTTTAGTTTTTGTTGTAAGGGTAGGAGCAGGCATATAAATTTCAACATAATCTTCATTTGATGAATCAAAATCATAATACTCGATACCGTTAATTACCGAATAACTCACAACAGTAATATAATACTTCTCCGGTGAAGAATCGACTTTATACGAATAAGAATAATCTTTATCTGCCGATACATCGGCAACGCATTTATATTCTTCGCCAAGTTTTTTTATAAAAATTTTATATCCGTCAACAGCGTTTGCATAGTTATAATCTGACCAATCAATCTTTATGCTTGATGATTTACTGTCATAATAACCGTATGCCCAAACGCAATAACTTTTGTAACTAATTACATTGACTGTATTTGACGCACTTGACTCAACAGTAAAATAATTGTCGTATTCATCATAATATTCATAAATTGCCGTTACATAGTAATTGAAATTACCTTTTTCGCTTGATAAATAATATTCGTTAGAATAAGCGGTGTCAAAAAGCGTATAATTTTGACCGTCACTGCTTTTGTAAATATTATAGTGTTCTGCACTTGCACCGTTATATAAATCGCAGTCCCAAGTAAGTATGTTTTCGCCGTATTCATCCTTTTGTTCTGCCAAATTAAAAGGTGCAGGGACAGCAATACCACCGTCAGCAAACGCCGACAGTGGTATTGAAGTAATAACAAGTAAAATGCAGACAAATAATGAAACAAATTTAATTAAAACTTTTTTCATTTTGATCTCCATTTATTATTAAACATTAATTTCTACATCAATTCCGAGAAGGTCTTTTTCCTTGTCAAGAATAGGTTTGATAACTTCGTTTAAGAAATCTTTTGTTTGCTCAGGTGCTCTGCCGACAAAGTTTGCAGGCTTGAGAATAGCCAAGATTTCTTCCTTAGTAGTCATAAATGCAGGGTCTGCGGCAATACGGTCAACGAGGTCGTTTTTACCGCCCTCAACCTTAACAACCGCACCGGCAGCCATAGAATGTTGACGAATTTTTTCGTGAAGTTCCTGCCTGTCGCCGCCCTTCTTTACAGCGTCCATCATAATATTTTCAGTCGCCATAAACGGAAGTTCGCTCATAAGCCTTGATTCAATAACTTTCGGATAAACAACAAGACCAGAAGTTACATTGATGTACAAATCAAGGATACCGTCGGTTGCAAGGAAAGCTTCGGCAACGGATACTCTCTTGTTAGCCGAGTCGTCAAGCGTTCTTTCAAACCACTGAGCAGAAGCAGTCCAAGCAGGGTTCAATGCGTCAATCATAACATAACGGGAAAGAGATGCAATTCTTTCGCTTCTCATTGGGTTACGCTTATAAGCCATAGCTGATGAACCGATTTGATTTTTTTCAAACGGTTCTTCAATTTCTTTAAGATTTTGAAGAAGTCTTAAATCGTTTGAAAATTTGCAGCAAGACTGCGCAATAAGACCGAGGCAGTTGCAAACAATAGTGTCAAGCTTTCTTGCATAAGTTTGACCGCTTACAGGGAAGCAAGATTTAAAATTCATCTTTTCCGCAATTTTACGGTCAAGTTCTTTACACTTCTCGTGGTCGCCGTCGAAAAGTTCAAGGAAAGAAGCCTGAGTACCCGTTGTGCCCTTAGAACCGAGGAGCATGAGAGTATCGATAACATGGCAAATCTCCTCGTAGTCCATAACAAGGTCCATAAGCCAAAGGGTTGCACGCTTGCCTACCGTTGTAGGCTGAGCAGGCTGAAAATGGGTAAAACCGAGGCACGGCATATCCTTGTATTCATCTGCAAACTTTGCAACGCTTGCAATAGCGTTAACAAGCTTCTTTTTGATAAGAAGAAGTGCTTCACGCATTGTGATAACATCCGTATTATCACCTACATAGCAACTTGTTGCACCGAGGTGAATAATCGGCTTAGCCTTTGGGCACTGCTCACCGTAAGCGTGAACATGGCTCATAACATCATGTCTGAATTTCTTTTCATATTCCTTGGCAACATCATAATTGATATTGTCGGCATTTGCTTTAAGCTCGTCAATCTGGTCCTGAGTAATATCAAGACCGAGTTCTTTTTCAGCCTCGGCAAGAGCTATCCAAAGTTTTCTCCAAGTTTTAAACTTAAAATCAGGCGAATAGATATACTGCATTTCCTTTGATGCATAACGAGCATTAAAAGGTGAATTATATGTATCGTTTGGCATTAGTTAAGTCCTACTCTCTTCATCATTTCTGCATAAGCGTCTTCTACACCGCCGAGGTCACGACGGAAACGGTCTTTGTCAAGCTTTTCGTGAGTTTTGCTGTCCCAAAAACGGCAGGTGTCAGGGCTGATTTCATCGGCAAGAACGATAGTTCCGTCGCTTGTTTTACCGAATTCAAGCTTGAAGTCGATAAGCTCAACGCCGATTGAAAGGAAATATTCTTTTAAAACATCATTAACTTTGAAAGCATACTTTTTGATTGTGTCAATATCTTCCTGAGTTGCAAAACCGCAAGAAACCGCATGGTAACCGTTGATAAGCGGGTCGCCGAGGTCATCGTCTTTGTATGAAAATTCGATTGACGGGCAAACGAAGTCCATACCTTCTTCAAGACCGAGTCTTTTGCAGATAGAACCTGCTGCACGGTTACGAATAATAACTTCAAGAGGAACGATTTTAACTTTCTTTACAGCGGTTTCTCTGTCTGAAAGTTCCTTAACAAAATGAGTAGGCACGCCGCTCTTTTCAAGAAGCTGCATAAGATAGTTTGACATCTTGTTGTTAACAACGCCCTTGCCTACGATTGTGCCTTTTTTCAAACCGTTGAATGCAGTAGCGTCATCCTTGTAGTCAACAATAACGATTTCAGGGTCGTCTGTTGCCCAAACCTTTTTTGCTTTGCCTTCATAAAGCTGTTCAGTCTTTTCCATAATGATATATCTCCTTTATTTTAAAATAAAAATTTGCAATATTTGTTTTGGCAGAAATAAACCTAAAATCGAACCTTATAGGGCTAACAGTGTTAGCCCCTACGATATTTTCTCTGTTTCAGGCTTTTTGTAGGGGTCGGCGTCCCCGACGACCCGATAACTTTTTTTCTGCTGTAAATTAGGCATTATTTCTTATATGCCTTTTTAATTCTTTCAATAGCTTCAACTGTCTTTTCGTCGTTGCCGAAAGATGTTAAACGGAAGTATCCTTCACCTGCAGGGCCGAAACCTGAACCCGGTGTACCTACTACCTGGCACTTTTCAAGAAGTTCGTCAAAGAATTGCCAAGAAGTATAACCCTCAGGCACTCTAAGCCATACATAAGGTGAGTTTACACCGCCGTAGCACTCAAATCCTGCGTCGCAAAGACCGTCATAAATAACTCTTGCATTCTTTTGATAATAAGCAAGTGTTTCCTTAATCTGCTTCTGTCCTTCTTCTGTATAGATAGCTTCGGCAGCTCTTTGAGTAATGTATGAAACGCCGTTAAACTTAGTAGCCTGTCTTCTTGCCCAAAGCGGGTTAAGACTTGTACCGTTAAATACAAGTTCCTTAGGCACTACTGTATAACCGCAACGCATACCCGTAAAGCCTGCTGTTTTTGAGAACGAACGAAGCTCGATAGCGCAAGTCTTTGCACCTTCGATTTCATAAATTGACTTTGGAATATCGTCCTCAACAACAAATGCTTCATAAGCCGAGTCAAAAAGGATAAGTGAATGATGCTCGTTAGCAAAATCAACCCACTTCTTTAACTGCTCTTTTGTAGCAACCATACCGGTTGGGTTGTTAGGGAAGCAAAGATAAATTACATCAGGAATTTCAGTAGGGATGTCAGGTGTAAAGTTATTCTCTGCTGTGCAAGGCATATAGATAATGTTTGACCAAAGACCGTTTTCGTCCTTTTCACCGCTTCTGCCTGCCATAACATTTGTGTCAACATAAACAGGATAAACAGGGTCGCAGATAGCAACCTTATTGTCTACGCTGAAAATATCGCCGATATTACCGCAGTCGCTCTTAGCACCGTCAGAAAGGAAAATTTCATCCTTGGCAATGTCGATACCACGGTCGGTATAATCGTGCTTTTGGATAGCTTCAAGAATAAAGTCATAGCCGTACTCAGGCGGATAGCCTCTGAAAGTTTCCTCATTAGCCATTTCGTCAACAGCCTTGTGCATAGCATCAATAACAACAGGTGCAAGCGGCTTTGTTACATCACCGATTGAAAGGCGGATAACATCAGCCTCAGGATGAGCAGCCTGATACTCTCTCTGCTTCTTAGCTACGGTTGAGAAAAGATAACTTGACTCAATCTTTAAAAAGTTTTCATTAATCTTCATTATATTTTAAACCTCCATTTATTGTGAATTAATATATAATTCTCTCCCTCAGTCGGTAAACCGACAGCTCCCTCATCAGAGGGAGCCAAGCCCTTGCTTCCCTCTGATGAGGGAAGTGTCAGCTATGCTGACGATAGGAGAGAAAAAACATTTAAAACTTGCTCAAATCAACTTCACCGGTAAAAACTTCCTTTGCGGCACCGGTCATAAATACGCTGTCATTTTCATCTGCGCTCCAGCTTATTTCAAGGTCGCCGCCCAAAAGATGAACGGTAACATCGTTGTCACAAAGACCGAGCGTAATTGCCGCAACGGCAGTGGCACAAGAGCCTGTACCGCAGGCAAGCGTTTCACCTGAACCACGCTCGTAAACACGCATTTCAATATTCTTTCTGTCAATAACCTTGGCAAACTCGGCATTAACTCTGTCAGGGAAAATATCAGTGTTGCCCTCAGCCGCCTTGCCGTATTTTTCAAGGTCAAAATCTTTTGGATGTTCGTCAATAAACATAACTGCGTGAGGGTTGCCCATTGATACACAAGTCATTTTAAACTCTCTGTCGCAAATCTCAATCGGCTCGTCAACAGCTTTCAATTTATTGATATTAACCGGAATTTGAGTAGCAATAAGCGATGGTTTGCCCATATCAACCTTGGCGCTTACAACCTCACCGTTTTCTACATTTGTTTCAATATATTTGACTGCGCCCATTGATTCAATGGTAAAAGAAGTTTTGTCAGTAAGCTTATGGTCATAGCAATATTTTGCAACGCATCTTATTCCGTTGCCGCACATTGCGCCCCTTGAACCGTCGGCATTGTACATAACCATTTCAAAGTCGGCGTTTTTGCCTTTTTTAATCAAAATTATTCCGTCGCCGCCGATGCCAAAATGACGGTCTGACAAAATAATTGCAGCTTTTTCCTCATTTTCGACAAATTCTTTGGTGCAGTCAATGTATATATAGTCATTGCCGCAACCGTGCATTTTTGTAAATTTCATATAATCATTCCATTTAAAATAATTTACATAAAGTCGTTTATTATTTCCTGCGCAAGTTCCGCTATCTTCTTGCCTTTATTCATACTTTCACGCTGAAGATACTTGTGCGCCTGAACTTCGCTGAAACCGTTTAATTCCCTAAGTATAAGTTTTGCTTTTGAAATAGCATCATCCTCGCCGTCCTTACGCCTTGTAAAGCTCGACACACTGTTGCAAAGAACACCGACCGTGCTCAAAAACTCTTGCCTGTCAACCGGCAAAGGAAGATAAATAAGATTGCTCATAAAACTTTCCGTATTACCACGGGTGAGCGCAACAATATCGAAATCAGGTGGGAGATGCTCGGCAATATTACCTGCAGCCATATCCCTTAAACTCTCGGCACAAACTATTACGCCTTCGCTCATATCCTGAGCAATGCTTAAAACGCTTGCAGCCGTTGCGCAAACATATGTAACATTAAAGCCTTCACTTTCAAGCAGAGAACGCAATTTAAGCGCAGTATCCTTAGAAGGATACGCAACAAGAATATCACGCACATTCCCACCTCATTTGCCAAGTCTTTAATATAAGCATTATAACATATATAATACTTATTATACAATAGTTAACACTAACTTTTATTATACAAAATAGCGTTATTATAAATATATATTTATTGTTTATTTAGTATATGATTACAAGCAAAAAATCTATACATTTCTAACATTTTACACAGATTTTAGAAATATTTAACTTTTTTTTGTAACAAAGTAAACAAAAACAACTTGATTATTCAGTCTAAAGGTGATATGATATGATTATATTATAAAGTATAATAGCGCAAAAATTATATTTTGTTTGCTTTTCAATACTCAAAAGGAGATGAAATTTTGGCAAAATTAGACAAAGATTATGAGTTTCCGCTCTATATTTTCCATCAGGGAAAAAACTATAAAGCATATGAATTCTTCGGTTGTCATAGAATTAAGGGAGATACCTTTGCTTTTCGTGTTTGGGCGCCTCACGCAAAACAAGTTTCGGTTTCGGGTGATTTTAACGGCTGGGATAATGAAGCTAATGTTATGGAGGAAATCAGCGACGGCATATATGAAGCAAAGATTGACAATGTCAAAATCTATGACTGCTACAAATATGCGATTGAAACAAAAAACGGCGACATTATTATGAAAGCCGACCCTTATGCTTGCCACGCTGAAACAAGACCGGGTACTGCTTCAAAAGTATACGAGCTCGGCAAGTACAGATGGAGTGACGAAAAATGGAAGCAGGAAAACGGCAAAGGCAGCATTCTTGAAAAGCCTGTTAACATTTACGAAATTCACTTTGGCAGTTGGAAAAGGCACGAGGACGGCGAATTTTTATCGTATAGGCAAATGGCAGAGGAACTTGTTCCTTATGTGAAAGATATGGGCTACACTCATATTGAAATGATGCCGATTATGGAATATCCGTTTGACGGCTCATGGGGATATCAGGTTACAGGTTACTTTGCCCCAACCTCCCGCTACGGTACTCCCGACGACCTTATGTATTTTGTTGACGCTTGCCACAAAGCAGGTATCGGTGTAATTCTTGACTGGGTTCCTGCTCATTTTCCAAAAGACGCTCACGGTCTTTATGAATTTGACGGTGAGTGCACCTATGAATACTCGGATATGAAAAAGGGTGAGCACAAGGAATGGGGCACAAGAGTATTTGACTACGGCAAAAACGAAGTTAAATCGTTTCTCATTTCCTCTGCAATGTATTGGGTTGACCGTTTCCATTTTGACGGACTCAGAGTTGACGCAGTTGCCTCTATGCTCTACCTTGACTATGGCAGAGAGGACGGTCAATGGACGCCTAACAAAAACGGCGGCAGAGAAAATCTTGAAGCGGTTGAATTTTTCAAAGACCTCAACTGCGCTATGTTTAAAGAGCATCCCGAAGTTATGATGATAGCGGAGGAATCTACCGCTTGGCCTATGATTACAATGCCTACAAATATCGGCGGCTTAGGCTTCAACTTTAAGTGGAATATGGGCTGGATGAACGATATGCTCAGGTATGTTTCGCTTGACCCGCTTTTCAGAAAAGGAAATCACAACTGTATTACATTCAGTTTTTATTATGCGTTTAGCGAAAACTTTATTTTGCCGATAAGCCACGATGAAGTCGTTCACGGCAAATGCAGTTTGATTAACAAAATGCCGGGCGAATACGAAATGAAATTTGACGGGCTTCGCCTGTTTCTTGCATATATGTTTGCTCACCCGGGCAAAAAGCTCCTCTTTATGGGAAGTGAGTTCGGTCAGTTTATTGAGTGGAACTACAAGCAGGGTCTTGACTGGCTTCTTCTTGATTACGATATGCATAAGAAAATGCTCGGCTTTACAAAAACACTCAACAAGCTTTACAAAGACACTCCTGCTCTTTGGCAGATTGACTACAGCTGGGACGGTTTTCAGTGGATATCAAGCGAGGACAATGCAAACAGTGTTATCGCTTTTCGCAGAATTGACCGTGAAGGCAAGGAGATTATCGCAATCTTCAACTTCACCCCTAACAGCTTTGACGAGTACAGAATCGGCGTACCTGAGGAAGGAAGCTACAAGGTCATCCTTGACACTTCGCTTGAAAGGTTCGGCGGCACCACTCTTGAAAAGCACCCTGCATATAAAACAAAGAAAAAGCCTATGCACGGCTTTGAACAGAGTATCGGCTTAAAACTCAGCGGTCTTTCGGCTCTTTACCTTGAAAAGCCTGCAAAAAAACTTACTAAATCTAAGCCAAAGGCATTAAAGGCGGAAAAGAAAGTTGAAGCAAAAATCGAAACCGAAAAAGAGGTAAAAAAAGGACAGCCTGAAAAAGTAAAAGAAGATAAAAGCAAAGAAGTTAAATCACCTGCAAAATCGGCAGTGGCAAAAAAAGAAACTGACAAAAAGGTGAAAAAAGCCGACAAGAAGCCGGCTGTATCAAATAAAAAGAAAAAATAAAAGGAGAAATGAAATGGCACATAAAACAGAAGTTGTAGCAATGTTGCTTGCCGGCGGTCAGGGAAGCAGACTGGGTGTTCTTACAAAAAATATTGCCAAGCCTGCTGTTCCATACGGCGGAAACTACAGAATCATTGACTTCCCTTTGTCAAATTGCGTAAACAGCGGTATTTATACCGTAGGCGTACTTACTCAGTATCAACCGCTTGAACTCAACGATTATCTCGGCAACGGTCAGCCGTGGGATTTGGATAGGCAGGACGGCGGTATTCACATTCTTTCACCGTATGAAGCTATCGGCGGCGCAGAATGGTACAAGGGCACTGCAAATGCTATTTATCAAAACATTAATTTTATTGAAAAATATGACCCTGAATATGTAGTTATCCTTTCAGGCGACCATATTTATAAAATGAACTATGCAAAGATGATTGACTTCCACAAGAAGAACGAAGCAGACTGCACAATCGCAGTTCTTGAAGTTCCTTGGGAGGAAGCTTCTCGTTTCGGTATTCTTGCAACAGATGAAAGCAATAAAATTTACGAATTTGCGGAGAAACCGAAAGAACCTAAGAGCAACAAGGCTTCTATGGGCGTTTATGTATTCACTTGGGATAAGCTTAAAAAATATCTTATTCAAGACGAAAACACCGAGGGTTCGGCAAACGACTTTGGTAAAAACATTATTCCTACAATGCTTAATGCGGGTGAAAGGCTCTTTGCTTTTCCGTTCTCAGGCTACTGGAAAGATGTAGGAACTATTGATTCCCTTTGGGAAGCTAATCTTGACATCATCAACCCTAATGTTGACCTTGACCTTTCAGACCCGAGTTGGAAGATTTATTCAAGAAACCCTATGGCTCCGCCTCATTACATAGGCAAAAATGCCGTTGTTGAAAATTCCTCGGTAAGTGAAGGATGCGAAATTGAGGGTAATGTTGACTACTCGGTTGTTTCTCCTAACTGCACGGTTGAAGAAGGGGCAGATGTAAGATACAGTGTTATTATGCCGGGCGCAACAATCAAAAAAGGCGCTAAAGTTTACTATTCAATCATTGCCGAAAACGCAGTAATTGAAGAAGGCGCTCAGGTAGGCGAAATTCCGGAACTTCTTGAAAAGCCTGAAGATTGGGGAATTGCGGTAATCGGTGAAAAAGCAACAATAAAATCAAGTACACACATTGCTCCCGGAGTGATGGTAAAAGCAGGAGAGGAGGTATAAGCATGAACGGAAAATCAGTATTAGGTATGGTATTTGCAAACATTCACGAGGGAGCGCTTGATTCCCTCACTGCTATGAGGACTATGGGTTCTGTTCCTTTCTGTTCTCGTTTTCGTTTAATTGACTTTCCGCTTTCCAACCTCGTTGAAAGCGGAGTAACAAAAATCGGCGTTGTAACAAACGCTAACTTCCGTTCTCTTATGGACCATATAGGAACCGGTAAACCTTGGGATTTAAGCAGAAAAAGCGACGGTCTTTTCTTGCTTCCTCCGTTCTCGGCAGGCAATGTTGCAATGTGGGGCAACAGAATTGACGCAATTTACGGCAATATGAATTTTCTTCATCAATCGCATCAAACTTATGTATTGATGACAGACTGCAACCATATTGTAAACATTGACTACTCAAAGCTTTTTGACGCTCACGAAAAGAGCGGTGCAGATATTACAATCGTAGGTGTTCACGGCAAAATGCCAAAAAATATCGGCTCGGTTCTCTGCTTTGACAAGGTAGACGAAAACGGCAGAATTACAGAAATGAGCCTTGACCGTGATATTGAAGATGAAGTATTTTATTCTTGCAATATTATGATTATGAAAAAATATTTGCTTGAAACTCTTATTCAAACAGCTCATTCAAAAAATGAAATTTCTTATCAGAGAAACATCATTATGGCTAATATAAAGAACCTTAAAATCAACGCTTATGACGCAACAGATTCTTTTGTAGGCACAATCGATTCAATTCAAAGTTACTACAAAATTTCTATGTCGCTTCTTGAAAAGGAAAACAGGCAGAAGCTTTTCAGCTCCCCTATTTCAACAAAAGAGCGTGACGATATGCCTACTCTTTACGGTCCGGAATCGGTTACAAAGAATTCACTCGTTGCCGACGGTTGCATTATTGACGGCACGGTTGAAAACTGCATTATCTTTAAGGGCGTAAAGGTTGAAAAAGGCGCTGTGGTTAAAAATTCTATTCTTATGCAGGATACGGTTATCGGCGAAAATTCAAAGGTTAACTGTGTAATTGCAGATAAAAATGTAAGCATCAAGAGTTCGGCTGAACTTTCAGGTGCAGAAACTTTTCCTGTATGTCTTGCCAAAAACACAAGGGTATAAATTTGGAGGAACATAATAAATGAAAGTATTATATGTAGCATCCGAAGCACTTCCGTTTATGGCTTCGGGCGGTTTGGGCGATGTTGCAGGTTCGCTTCCTGTAGCGCTTAGAAAAAGGCTTATCGGCTGCCGTGTAGTTATGCCGCTTTATGACGGAATTAAGCAGGAATATAAGGACAAAATGAAGTTTATCACTTCCATCTCTGTTCCTGTTTCTTGGAGAAGACAATACTGCGGTATTTTTGAAGCGAAAGTTAACGGAGTAATCTACTACTTCCTCGACAATCAATATTATTTCAAGCGTGACGGCATTTACGGTCACTACGACGATGCCGAAAGATTTGCTTTCTTTGCAAGAGCCGTGCTTGAAATTATTCCGGCTATTGATTGGAAGCCTGACATCATTCACTGCAATGACTGGCAAAGTGCGCTCACGCCGCTTTATTACAGTTGCTATTATGCAAACAGAATGGGCTTTGAAAATATCAAAACTGTTTTCACTATTCACAACATTCAATATCAGGGCAAATACGGTGACGAACTTTTAAACGATGTACTCGGCATTGCTCCGGAATACAACAATTTAATTTTGTACGACGGTCTTGTTAACTTTATGAAAGCCGGTATCGAATGTGCAAACAAAGTTACAACTGTTTCGCCTACATATGCAAAGGAAATTCTTGACCCGTGGTACAGCTACGGTCTTGACCCTATCCTCAATCAGAGAAGTTGGAAGCTTTGCGGTATTTTAAACGGTATCGATACCGACAGTTACAACCCTGAAACCGACAAGGATATTTGGGCAAACTACAACGCAGAGGACTTTTCTGACAAAGCTAAAAACAAGGCTGAGCTTCAAAAGATGATGGGTATGAATGTTGACCCTGATGTGCCGATTGTGGGCATTGTTACAAGGCTTGTTGGTCACAAGGGTGTTGACCTTATGAAAGAAGTGCTTGAAAAGAGTCTTTATGAACGCAACATTCAATATGTCGTTCTCGGCAGCGGCGAGCGGGAATATGAAAACTATTTTCGTTATCTCCACGACAAGTATCCGGACAAAGTCGGCGTTACTATCGGCTTTGTGCCTGACCTTGCAAGGAAAATTTATGCAGGCGCAGACTTATTCCTTATGCCGAGTAAGAGCGAACCTTGCGGTCTTTCACAAATGGTTGCTCTTCGCTACGGTACGCTCCCTATCGTTCGTGAAACAGGCGGTCTTAAAGATTCAATCACCGACTGCGGTGACGGTCAGGGTAACGGCTTCACATTCAAAACATATGATGCATACGATATGCTCGGCGCTATTTACCGTGGCGTTGATGCATATAACAGCGACGACTGGAATTCCCTTGTCAAGCGTGCACTTGAATGTGATATGAGTTGGGGCAAGAGTGCAAACGAATACATTAAAATGTACCGTTCACTCCTTAAATAAACTTATATAAAAGTAAAAGCAGAAGTCAAATCGACTTCTGCTTTTTTGATGTAAATTATAGTTTATCTTAACATCGGTTTCTCTCCTATCGACGGCGAAGCCGCCA
>OIYY01001073.1_pt1 | contig 16038 bp, 13 predicted proteins | sample 1588341 | NCBI WGS metagenome assembly OIYY01 (sample SAMN03283287) | human gut metagenome | biome: human-associated habitat; material: feces | host: Homo sapiens | place: Peru | collected 2012 | reverse complement strand
CGCGGAGCGTTTTTTACTTTACAGGAAAGCAATTTCCTGTAAAGTAAAAAAAAGATGCCAAAAACACGTTTTCGTGTTTTTGACATCTTCGTCTACAGCTAGGACTATAGCACTTTTTCATCCCTATTGCAAGGGCATTTTTTAATCAATTAATTATTTTTTGTTCTTTTGTTAGATTTTTTGTGATATTTCCGGCTGTTTTCTCACCCAAAAGGATGTTTTATTTTATCCATTTATCTGCTTCTTCTTTCAGCCAGGAGTACCACTCTTCCATTCCTTCTCCGGTCTTTGCGGAGATTGGGAATATCTTAAGATTCGGATTCCGTTTCCATGCATACTCCTTTACCTTATCCATATCAAAGTCAAAATATGGCAGCACATCAATTTTATTGATAATAAGTGCATCGCATACAGTAAAGATTAATGGATATTTCAATGGCTTGTCGTGTCCTTCCGGTACGGACAAAATCATTGCATTCTTCACTGCTCCGGTATCAAACTCTGCCGGGCAGACAAGGTTTCCTACATTTTCAAGGATAGCAATATCTACATCCTCCGTGCCAAGCTCCTTCAAGCCCTGTCTGGTCATGTCTGCATCCAGATGACACATACCGCCGGTATGAAGCTGCACAACCTTTGCCTTTGTCTTATCAGCAATCGTCCATGCATCTACATCGGAATCAATATCCGCTTCCATGACTCCTACCCGATAGTCCTTTAACAGCTCATTGACCGTTGGCACCAGGGTAGAAGTCTTGCCACTTCCCGGTGAAGACATCAGATTTAAGAGAAATGTTTTCTCTCCCTTTAACTGTTCTCTTAAGCTGGCAGCATCCTTATCATTATTTTCAAATATACTTCTTTTTACTTCAATTACTTTCATTTCCAGTTCCTCAATTATATCTTATTTTACATCTGCTCTTGCCAGTGCATCTTTATAATACTTGAAGTCTGTAAATACTTCGTTGGTATACGGATTCTTCTTGTTCTTTACAGATTTGTAAATGATATATCCCAATGCAATGGCATTTACAATCAGTGCCAGTGCGCTGACGATGGTCATTGCGGTCGGGTCTGCGTTGTTAGAAGTTCCTGCTACAATGCCATTTACCGTTCCGTCTGCATACTGTCTGGAAACGGTTGCCCATGGATAATAGGTTGTTCCATCGGCAGTAGTCTCCTGAAACAGTGGAAAAATCTGGGCAAACATACACCAGATTGCCAGTGTATTGGCACGGTTCATAATCCAGCCACCCTTGTTCCAGATTAATGCTGCAATAGTAGGTGCTAAAAGCAGTGCTACACCACAGAACCAGGAGTGGGTTGGCAGACAATTGTAGGTATAAGCGAAGTTCCAGATATCATATACTACAATGTAAACCCAGATCATATCCGGCCAGATCATATCTTTCTTGTCTTTGGAGGAATATACTTTCCACCAGCCTGTCATACAAAGGATATTTAAGATTCCTGCGATTCCGTTCATTACGTTGTGCCAGCCACCATAGAGCCATACATCTTCGGAAGATAACCACCAGGAATACCAGCCGTTGATTGCGGATTCGAAATCGCTGGCTACTGCAATCAAAATATTAATTGCTACGATTACAAATGGGAATGCGCGGAACCACTGTTTCTTTCCAATACCCCATTCATACTTAATCATCATAAAGCCGATACATCCGGCAAGTGCTGCATACAGTTTTGCGTAATGGAACCATCCATTCATATAAAGATGTGTCTGGTTATTTACTGCCCATTCTACGCCTTGTCCTGCGCATACTGCAATTACAACAAAGTAAACGGTAAGTGCCAGCGGAATAATTCCAAACATCATAAGTCCACCAAACTTGGTTCTTCTTGCAAACTCATTTAATAAAATAAGTCCGGCTAAGACTGCCAGCATGGCAATCCACTGATAAATTCCATTTCCTCCATAAACATGAAACAACATTTTAACCCCTTCTTTCTTTGATAGATTATTTATTGGAAAGCCTGCCTCAGCAGGCCTCCATTTCTTTGATACTGCATTCATTTCCCGTCAGCAGATAGGTGTCATCACTCTTACAGTACGGACACTGTCTGCCGAATTTTACAGTCGGATAAGTCTTTTTGCAATTCTCGCACATGGTTACCGCCGGAAGCGTCTCGATACGCAATTCCGATTCCGATAACAGGTCCGATTTCTTCCGGTAATAGTCCCAGCAGTCTAAAAGGTATTCCGGGACAATTCCACTGACTTCTCCAATTTCCAAAGTAACAGAACCTATCTTCGTCACTTCATTTTCTTCTGCTACTTCCTTTAATGTTTTGGAAATATGAATGATAATTCCCAGTTCATGCATACACTCACATCCTGCTTTTTATTTCTTCCTGCCTTTGAATTTAATCTTAATCTCACGCTTTAACATATATGGGAAGATTGCCTTTAACTTGTCTTCTGATTTTACCATGCGGCTTGCATCCGGCAGGTCACGGCTTAAGTGGATGGCGTCAAATTCGCACTTCGTTGTACAGATTCCACAGCCGATACACTTATTCGGGTCTACTACGGTAGCACCACAGCCTAAGCAGCGGTTTGCTTCTTTCTGTACCTGCTCCTCGGTAAAGGTGCTTCGTAAATCACGGAAAGTATGCTTTGCATCTCCAGCCTTATGTCCCGGCACTTGACGTTTTGCATTGTCAAAGGTCTCAACTTTAATATTGTCTTTATCCAGTTCAATGAATTGTCTTCTGTTACGTCCCAAAGTAAGGCTCTGTCCTTCATGGACAAAACGGTGAATAGATACACAGCCTTCTTTTCCTGCTGCAATAGCATCAATGGCAAATCTTGGTCCGGTATAGTTATCTCCACCGGTAAAGATATCCGGCTCTGCAGTCTGATAAGTTACCGGGTCTGCCTTTAAGGTTCCGTTCGGATTAAATTCCACTCTGGTTCCTTCTAATAAAGCACCCCACTTAATAGACTGTCCGATGGATAATAATACCTGGTCACAAGGAACGGTTAATAATTCTTCTTCGTCATATTTTGGTGAAAACCGTTTATTCTCATCCAGTACAGAGATACATTTTTTGAATACTACTGCGGTCACTTTGCCATTCTCGGTAAGGATTTCCTTTGGTCCCCAGGAATTATTTACCACAATGCCCTCTTCTTCTGCCTCTGCCACCTCATCATCGGCTGCCGGCATAATATCTCTTGATTCCAGACAGAACATGGATACATCGGAAGATCCGGTACGAAGTGCGGTTCTTGCAACGTCTACTGCTACATTTCCTCCACCGATTACTACGGTCTTGCCGGATAATTTCACGCCTTCTTCATTTAAATTGACACGGCGCAAGAAGTCTACTCCGGTTTCTACGCCTACTGCATCTTCTCCCGGTACTCCGGTCATACGTCCGCCCTGTGCACCAATTGCTATGTAAAATGCTTTATACCCCTGTTCACGCAGCTGTGCTATGGTGATGTCCTCGCCAACTTCTATGCCGCACCTGAATTCTACTCCCATCTCGCGCAGCACATCGATTTCTGCATTGATCACATCTTTTTCCAGACGGAAAGACGGAATACCATTCATCAGCATACCACCCGGTCTTTTTTCTTTTTCAAACACAGTGACCGGATAACCCATTTTCTTTAAATAGAATGCGGCTGACATCCCTGCCGGTCCTGCTCCGATTACTGCTACCTTCTCCTCAAAAGGCTTTCCGGAATAATTCAACATTGGTGGTATATAACGTTTCTCTGCATGAAGCTCCTGTTCCGCAATGAATTTCTTGATTTCATCAATGGCTACTGCCTGGTCAATGGTTCCCCTGGTACATGCATCTTCGCAGCGGCGGTTACAGATTGCTCCACATACTGCTGGGAACGGATTCTCCGTCTTAATCAGCTTCAATGCATCCAGATATCTTCCCTGGGATGCCATTTTAATATATCCCTGTACCGGAAGATGTGCCGGACATGCTGTCTTACATGGTGCGGTACCGGTGTCATAACAGTTAACCTGGTTATCATCCCTGTAATTCGGATTCCATTTTTCCGGTCCCCACTTGGTGGTATCCGGAAGCTCCTGCTGCGGATAGGAAATATGCCCGCCATCTTTGGTGCATAATTTCTGTCCGAGCTTTGCTGCACCAGCCGGACAGTACTCTACACATCTTCCGCAGGCTACACATTTCTCCGGCTCTACGCTGGCACGGTATGCGGAGCGTGACATATTCGGTGTGTTGAAAAGCTGGGATGTACGCAATGCATTACATACACCGACTGCACAGTTACAGATTGCAAAGATTTTATCTTCTCCATCAATGTTGGTAATCTGATGGACATAGCCATTATCCTCTGCTCGCTGCAGAATCTCCATTACTTCATCATAATCAATGTAACGGCCCTTTCCGGTCTCTACACAGTAATCTGCCATATCACCGACACCAATACATAAATCATCCTCTAAGTCTCCGGTTCCCTCCCCACGGATTCGCTGTTGCCGTCTGCAGGAACATGCGCCAACGGAATATTTATCATATTTATTGAGCCAGTGGGAAATATGCTCCACGCTTGCCGACTGCTGGTTTGCCGGGATTGCTTTCTCTACCGGAATAACATGCATTCCGATTCCTGCTCCACCCAGCGGAACCATCGGTGTTACTTTCTCCAGTGGTAGTCTTGACATCTGCTCAAAGAAATCTGCGATTTCGGTATGCTCTTCCACCTGCTCTTTGTTCATTACCATGAATTCTGCGCATCCCGGTACGAACATTGGAAGTACATACTGTTTGTGATGGTCTTCGTTCTCCCAGTTGTACTCAATGACTCCGATGACACTCATTTCTTCTAAGAGTTCTTCGGTCCGCTCTACGCTCTTCTTACATTTCTTTGCTACTTCTGCTGCGGTAGCCGGTACTCTGACTTTCATTGCCAGTGCAACTTCTGCCATCTCATCTGTCACTACACTTGCCAAGCCCCAGTATTCCGGGTCATTTTCCGTAACTTTTACTCCGATTCGGTCTGTAATCTTCTGACCAAGTTTCAGAATCAATTCTCTTGGTTCTGCCATGTGCCCCTCCTTTGTATGATACCTGTATTGCTCCCCTCACAGGTTATTTTTTGTCGTGATTCATCACAGTATTTGTATATATTATACAATATCCGGTTATTCTTATCAATAATTATAACACTTTTCACAATAGTTCTTCGTAAAAAAGAAACTGTGTCTTGTGAATTTTATACACAAAACACAGTTTCCTGTTTCTTTTGATTTTCTCACTGTTTGAAACTCATTTTTTAAAATCAGTTTCCAAAATTCTTATTTTCTATTAATCCAGTGGAATCAGTTTTTCTTTTCCACCCATATATGGCTGCAATGCCTTTGGAATATTTACGCTTCCGTCCGCATTGAGGTTGTTCTCTAAGAACGCAATCAGCATACGAGGTGGTGCAACTACAGTATTATTTAAGGTATGTGCGAAATATTTATTTCCATCCTTGCCTTTGACACGGATTTTCAGTCTTCTTGCCTGTGCATCGCCTAAGTTAGAGCAGCTTCCTACTTCGAAGTATTTCTTCTGACGCGGAGACCATGCTTCTACGTCACAGGATTTCACTTTCAGGTCTGCCAAGTCACCAGAACAGCACTCAAGGGTACGTACCGGAATATCTAAGCTGCGAAACAAATCTACAGTATTCTTCCAGAGCTTGTCATACCACTCTTTGGACTCTTCCGGCTTACATACAACAATCATTTCCTGCTTCTCAAACTGGTGGATACGATATACACCACGTTCTTCAATACCATGTGCTCCTTTTTCTTTACGGAAACATGGAGAGTAGCTGGTCAGGGTATATGGAAGTTTTTCTTCATCATTGATGGTATCAATGAATTTACCAATCATGGAATGCTCAGAAGTACCAATCAGATACAAATCCTCACCTTCGATTTTATACATCATGGCATCCATTTCATCAAAACTCATAACACCGGTTACAACATTGCTCCGAATCATAAATGGTGGTACACAGTATGTGAATCCACGGTCAATCATGAAATCTCTTGCATAAGAAATAACTGCAGAATGTACTCTTGCAATGTCTCCCATCAGATAGTAGAAGCCATTTCCCGCAACTTTTCCAGCTGCGTCCAAATCAATGCCATGGAAACGATCCATGATATCGGTATGATATGGGATTTCAAAATCCGGAACAACCGGCTCACCAAATTTTTCAATTTCTACGTTACAGGAATCATCTTTTCCAATCGGAACGGATGGGTCTATGATGTTTGGAATTGTCATCATAATCCTGGTAATCTTTTCCTGTAAATCTTTTTCCTGCTCTTCCAACTCTGCAAGGCGGGCTGCATCTTTGCTTACCTGCTCTTTTAATGCCATAGCTTCGTCTTTCCTGCCCTGTCCCATCAATGCACCAATCTGCTTGGAAATACTGTTACGGTTTGCACGTAATGCATCTGCTTCCTGCTGTGCACTTCTTGCCTGCTCATCTAACTCAATTACCTCGTCTACCAGTGGCAATTTGTGATCCTGGAATTTCTTCTTAATGTTCTCTTTTACGATGTCCGGATTTTCCCGTAAGAATTTTAAATCAATCATCTTTGTTCTCCTTCTTTGATATCATGTGCTTTTTTTGAAAATTTTATAGGATTGATTCGTAAGCATGCGATTTTTACTTTACAGAAAAGCAATTTCCTGTAAAGTAAAAAAATGCCTTCCATCCCATGCATTTTCATACATGGGACGAAAGGCTTATCTACCGTTCCGCGTTGCCACCCATTTTGCCGCATCTCTTTTTACGTCTTCTCTTCTTTGCCTGCGACCACTTCATTGCGTATCATAAGGGGTACGAACCCGTGGCTTTCACCACCAGCCTCCGAAAGTGGACCAATTGCTTCCTAATACCGGCTCACACCAGCCGCCGGCTCTCTGAATTATTCCGTCAATCTTAGCTTTCGTCAAACGCTGTTTTTACTCTGTTTTCTATTATAGCGCGGGGATTGGATTTACGCAAGGGGATTCTACAATCCTCTGATTATATTTAAGTAATCCTGGCGTTGGTCAACAACAGCATAGATTATAACCCTTTTATTTTCTTCATCTATCTTATAGAAAACCAGATTTTTTTCCAATATCAACACCCGATACCCTTGTCTTTTCAATACCAGATAATGCGGTTCTCCCCCCTTTAATGGATGAACTGCCAAATCAAGAATATTCTGTTCCAGTTCTTCTAATTTTTCCAGTGCAACCTTATTACCAAAATTTTCGGCTATATACAATACGATTTTTCTAATCTGCGCATCTGCCGTTTCTGTACGAACAACTTCATATTTCAATAATTCTATTCCTCCCCAAGCATTTGTCTTAAATCATCAAATGTTTCACGAACCGGTGCTACTCTACCATTCTTTACATCATCTTCCGCTTCTGTAAGAATTTCCAAAAGTTCTATTCTTGACTTCATTCTTTTATATTCTTCATACGAAAGAGAAACTGTATCACCACGACCGTTTACTGTGATAATAACCGCTTCATTTTCTTCTCTGCATTGTTTTGAAATTTCACTATAATGATTTCTTAAATCTGCAGATGGTCGTATTGTTTCCTGTAATGCATGCATAAAAAACACCTCCGCCTATATTATAGTCACATCATATCATAATTTGACTATGTTATCAAGTTTTCCATTCGTAAACCCATAAAACCCATAACAAAATTCGGAAGGAATTTTTGTTACTTTTTACTATATCCATGTTCATTTCTGGAAAAAGAATGTGCCTTGGCACATTCACGGTCTAAGCGATTTTTCTTTTAAGAAAATTTTTGCAGTTCTTTATATCTAAAATACTGTGTTGCTGAAAAATGTGATGAATGTATGGTTAGTCGATAACGGTGACATCTTTATCCCACAAAAACTCTCTATGTCCATTCCAATCAACCCCATAAAAGGTAGCCGCCTCTGTATCATTTTCAAAAACTTCTAATACATCAAACTCTGTTCCATTTTCCACTAAAAAGTATTCGCTATAAACTTCACTACTTGGCTGGTCTGTTAAATATGCTCCATTTGAATTCGTAACCTTCACCCGAAACAGTACCGGCTCCTCTGTCTCTGTCTCTGTCTCCGTCACAGCCTCGGTCTCTGTCACGATCTCATTTTCTGCCTTTGCCTCCGTTGCGAATTCGCTCTCTGTCTCAGTTGTGACAACTGCTTCGGTCACTTCTGTGTTGCTCTGATTTGTCTGCTCTTTCGTGCTGCCGCAGGCTGTAACTGATATTGCCATAAGAATCGTCAATACTCCTGTCATAACTTTTTCCGCTATTGTTGTTGAAATCTTTCTGTTTTTCATAAATGTCCGCCTTTCCTGTTTATCTTCCTTTTGTCATTTGAACTGTTCTCTATTTTAGTACATATATTTACTAAAATCAATAGTAAACATCTTTATTATGATAAATTAAAAAAGTCCTCTGCAAGACATATTATTTTTAGGATATATTCTGGATTTTTTGAGAATTATATAAATTTATCTTTGAAAAATTCCGGATTTATTTTCAGATTTGGAGATTCTATGGATTATATACAGCGAATGCGCGATTTACGCGAAGATCATGACAAAACCCAGCAGGAAATTGCCGACGTTCTCGGAACTTCCCAGACCATGTATGCCCGTTACGAACGTGGTGCTAACGAGCTTCCTATCCGTCATCTTCTGAAGCTTTGCCATTACTATCAGGTTTCTTCTGATTATTTTCTTGGTCTTTCTGATATAAAAACAGCTCATTTACACCATGACAGTAAAACCTAAAAAGAGGAAAATTCAATGAAACCTGAATTTTCCTCTTTTTTTACACTTTTTCTATTTTTTACTCGTGACGCAATGCCTCGATTGGGTCTAAGTTTGCTGCCTTATAGGATGGCAGAAGACCGAAAATAATTCCGATAATCATGGAGAATACCACGCCGCCTACGGCTGCCGGTGCACTGATGGCAACCGGTGTGGTACTAAGTTTCGAGATAATCTCAGCTAATATGATTCCCACCAGAACTCCAATCAATCCGCCTAAGCTGGTAAGTACGGCTGCCTCGGTTAAGAACTGTCCTAAGATAACAGACTTTCTTGCTCCGATTGCTTTCTTCAGACCAATCTCACTGGTACGCTCCGTTACGGATACCAGCATGATATTCATTACACCGATACCTCCAACCAGAAGGGAAATTCCGGCGATCCAGATTAACATGGTATTGGTGGACTGGCTCAACTGCTGAATCTGTTTTGCCTGCTCCAGTAAGTCTTCGGATTTGTACTTAATGGTATCATCCGATGTTGAAAGATAGCCATTTAAAATATCGGCACTCTTCTTTCCTGCATTTGTCATATCGTTAGTGCTCTTTGCCTTAATCAGAACCTGCTGCGGCTCGTCATAACGATAGATAATCGGCCAGGTTACGGATGGTACATAAATCTTACCACTGCTGTCCTGGGAATAAGTATAATAATCATCAATGGAATTGATAACCGGCTCGAACTGCTCGCTCTTGGTTGCAATTCCTACAACAATATATGGCTGCTGTTTAATCTCAATGGTCTTTCCGATTGGATTCTCACCCTGAAATAATGCTTCTGCAGAATCTTCATCTAAGATTGCGACCTTTGCAAAATCACTGTAGTCTTCTTCCGTAAAGCAGCGTCCGCTCTTCATAATCATTCCGGCAGTATTAAAGTAGCCATTGTCTACGCCCATAATATAACCACCGGAAAGAGAAGTATTTTTATAGTATGCTCCGTCATAATCCTGTCTGGAAAGGAATAAAGATGCATCCTCTACTTCATCCAGATCTTTAATCTGCTCCAGTGCTTCATTTGTAATTACCGGAATTCCACCCGGTACGCTTCCATAGGAAAAATCCATGGAATAATCTCCCTGATACAACTGCACTGTAACATTGTTATCACCTGCGCCAATCAGGTTCTGCTCAATCTGTTCATTCGTTCCTTTAATCGTAGATACAATTGCAATAATCGCTGCAATACCAATAATAATACCCAGCATAGTTAAGAAGGAACGCATCTTGTGTGACCAGATACCCTGAAAAGATAATCTTAAATTTTCTAACATGTTCGTCCCTCCTACTAATACATTACAGTTCCGGAATCTTCATCCTTATTGGTTTTGACTCCTTCTTTTGCTGTCTTACCATATGGAAAAGCAAGATAATCATCCATTGTAACTCCGGATTTAATTTCTACTGCATATCCATATATGGTCTTTCCTGTCTTCACATACTGTTTTACAAGATGACCAGTTCCATCATCCTTCATGACATAGCTCTTACCATCTTCCTTACGCACATATGCTTTATCCAGATAAATCTTATCGGAAGAATCTTCATCTCCACCAAGATTAATGGAAAGACTTAAGTTATCTCCATTGCTAAGTCCAGTGCTGTCTTCAATATATGCGGTATAGCCATAATAGGATGCATTCGGATTGCCATTGCCATAATATTGGCCATTGGAATCCTCCGGGTAATCATTAATCTCTGTTATTGTTGCATCAAATACCATTCCGGTGCTCCAGGAGGTTGCTGTAACACTCTGTCCGACTTTCACCTGTTCCAATGCAAGCTCATTTAGAGTTCCTTTTACATATAGACCATCTGAACCGGAAAGTGTCAAAAATGCACTTCCATCATTTGGAAGATTATCCGGATCTCCTGCTTTCTTTACGGTACCATTAAACTCAGCATAAACCATTCCATCTTCTGACTGGCTTTCCATCTGTTTCAACGCAAGCTCCGCTTTTCTTTTATCCAGATCAAGCTTAGTCAGTTCTTTTTCTTTATCCGCAATCTCTTTTGCCAGTTCAGCTGCTGTATATCCGCTCTGCTGGTTATCATCCGGTACAGATGGTGTATCCGGTACAACCGGTTCGACCGGGGTATCCGGGACATCCGGCTTATTAATTACTTTACTTCCATCAATAACATACCATTTTGCATCCGGTTCTGCTTCCTCTAAAGCTGCACCGACTTTTGTCCATGCACTGATTAAGGTTCCGGCTACGGTATTTCCGTCATGAATTTCAAATACCGCAACCTTCCCCTCACTTTTCAATGCATTCAGATAGCTTCCATAGACATATGCTTCCTTTGTACATAAGAAGCGGTATGGATTCTCCTGGCTTCCATCTCCGGCATAAGGCTGCGCTGTTGTGGAAATATAATTATAGGCGTCTCCGTTCTTCTCTTCTACCGTATCCGGTGTGGTTACAGAAGTATCCGTAGATGGTGTTTCCGGTGCTGGTGGTGCCACACTGTCTGTAGACGGTGCACTTGTTGTGGTATTGCTGATTGGCTTGGTATTTTTAAGCTTTTCCAATTCCTTCTGTGCTACAGCACTATTATTTTCGATTGTCTGGATGTCTAATTTCTTCATCTCAATTGCCAGGTCAATATTGGTCATATCATACTGTAACAGTGGGTCACCTTCGGATACTTCCTGTCCTTCTGTTACAAATACTTTCTGAATGGTCTGCTCTGTGCTGGCATAAACATCCTGCTGCTGTCCATTGGTCACGGTTCCGTCACTTTCCATGCTGTCACCCCAGGAACCAGTATTTAACATGGATACTGACTGTACCTCTGCTACCAGCTTACTATTCTGGTATGCCCGGTATCCTACTATTCCTCCGGTGATTCCACCTCCGGCTAAAACTACGATTAGAATTGCAATTACAACTTTCTTTTTCATGCCTTGCCCTCCTCATCGTCTGTAAATATTTCTCCGTCTACTATATGGAGGATTCTCTTTGCCTGTTTTGCAATGTTAATATCGTGGGTAATCATGACAATGGTAACACCCTCATCATTCAGGCTCTGGAACAATTCCATAATCTGTTTACCGGATTTCTGGTCCAATGCTCCGGTCGGCTCGTCTGCCAGTAAAATCTTCGGATTATTTACCATGGCACGGGCAATTGCTACTCTCTGCTTCTGTCCACCGGAAAGCTGTGTCGGACGGAACCCGGAACGGTCTCCTAATCCTACACGCTCCAATGCCTTCTGTGCTCTTTCTTTCCGTTCTTTCTTCTTTACACCGGCATAGCTCAGTGGAAGTGATACGTTATCCAGTGCACTTTCCCTTGGCATCAGCTGAAAACTCTGGAATACAAATCCAATACTGTTCAGTCGGGCAGTAGACACCTCACGGTCTTTTAAGTTTAAGACATCCTTTCCTGCCAGTTCATAGGTTCCGGAAGTCGGTCTGTCCAGACACCCGATAATATTCATCAATGTTGTCTTTCCGGAACCGGACGGTCCCATGATGGCAACATATTCTCCTTCTTCTACCTGTAAAGATACATCCTTCAATACCGGAACTACCAGTTTATCCTGATTGTAATCTTTATAGATATGTTGCAGATTCAGAATCATTCAACCACCTCCGAATCTGTCGCACCTGACTCGCCGCTATCTGTAAATTCAGTTCCGGCTTCATCATACATTCCTTCGTCCATGTATTCGGTTCCGTCAGTATTATACATTCCTTCGTCCATACCAGAATCATCTGTAGATTCCTGATTGTATAACGGAGAAGAATAATCTACTTCTTCCATATTGGTAACTGCCGTTACACCCTCATACAGTCCCTGCATTGGGAATGCAATCAGGTCATCTTCAGAAAGTCCGGATTTAATCTCATATTCACCCAGATTTTCATCATGCTCGCCTAATTCCACTTTACGTTTTTCCAGACGGTTCTTCTTATCTGCTGCCCACACATATGGGTCTCCATCATCCTGCACAATATAATAGTCATACAGCCAGAGTCCTTCCTTTTCTTTAACCTCGCCCTGTCCGTAATCCGGCTCTATATATAAATGCTGTCCTAACATCAGTCCGTCTGTACTGTCCAAAGTAACATAGAATGAATACTTAGACGCAGAATCTCCAGAACTGCCTCCATCATACATATAAGAAGAATTACTGTCCGTCTGGGTGCTTTCAGTATCAATCTTGGAAATACTTCCTGTCCAGGTCTGCGTCTCATCTAATCTGGAACGTAAAATAACCGGTGTTCCCTCTGAAATTTTTCCTGCAGAAGTCTCATCAATCGTTCCTTTTACGCGGTACTCGCCTGTCGCTAATATTTTCATATATGCTGCAGTATTTCCATTGGAATCCACCCCGTTTTCATTGATTTCTTTTACAACACCAGCCATCTTACTGGTTACTTCTGAGTTGTCGATGGATTTCTGGTATTTGTCAATCTCTGCCTGTTTGCTTTTCTTGTTGTATTCTGACTGCTTAATGGAAGTCTGAAGTGTCTGAATCTGTGTGGTATATTCAAACTGCTGGTCTTCCGGTGCGCTTGCTTTTTCTTTCTGTAATTCTGCAATCTGTGCATTTGAATTGGAAATGTCATTTGCAATGCCTTCCATCTCAAGCTTTGCCTGGTCTATCTGCATCTGCAAATCTTCTGTATTATAAGAAAATAATACGGTTCCCTCTTCTACTTCATCACCAACAGAAACGTATACTTCCTTTACCTTACGTTCGGAATCCTTATTTATCTCTAAGGTCTCCTGTGGTTCTACCACACCACTGTAACGATTATTGATTCCTGCTGACTGGTTCATAATTGCAGATACTTTTTCTACATATACCTTGTCTGCAGAATTTCCACCGCTGCTTCTTCCCTTTAGGAAATAGAATCCTACTCCGGCCGCAACTACTGCCGCTGCAATAACTCCAATAATAATGCCTACCTTCTTTTTGCTCATCTGTCTCCTCCTGAATAATTCCTTTTTCCTGCCTTTTACCTGTCGAAACTGCCGTTGGCAGCTTTTTATGGGTGCCTGACTTCGAAAAAAATAGCCGTAAAGCTTTCATACTTTACGACTATTTTATCATTTTCTTATTTGAAATACAGCGTGGATAATTCCTAAGATTTCTTAAGAAATCATTAATTTCCAGGCAAAATTTTTTACGATTTATTTCAGAGGATATTTTGCAGTTAATTCTGCTACAATTGCTCTTGCTTTCTCAGAAGCTGCCTCGCCCTCTTTAATCATCATGGCAATTGCCTCTGCAATCTTGTCCATATCTTCTGTATTCATGCCTCTTGATGTAACAGCTGCAGTACCAAGACGAACGCCGCTGGTTACGAATGGAGACTTCGGATCATTCGGAATGGTATTCTTATTACATGTGATGTTTACAGCATCTAATAATTTTTCTACTGCCTTACCTGTCAAATCATAATTAGTAAGGTCTACTAACATCAGATGGTTGTCAGTTCCGCCGGATACAATCCTGATATCACGACTTAATAATCCCTTGCAAAGTGCCTGGGCATTATCAATAATACCCTGCTGATATACCTTGAATTCCGGCTGTAACGCTTCTTTTAAGCAGACTGCCTTTGCTGCAATGACATGCATTAAAGGTCCACCCTGGATTCCCGGAAATACTGCCTTATTAAAGTTATATTTATCTGCTGCTTCCTGATTGCAGAGAATCATTCCGCCTCTTGGTCCTCTTAAGGTCTTATGGGTTGTTGTTGTTACAACATCTGCATATGGGATTGGGCTTGGATGAAGTCCTGCTGCAACAAGTCCTGCGATATGTGCCATATCAACCATAAGAACTGCACCACAGGCATCTGCAATTTCACGGAATTTCTTGAAATCAATGGTTCTTGCATATGCGGATGCACCTGCAATAATCATCTTTGGCTTACATTCCATTGCAATCTTCATTACGTTATCGTAGTCAATGAAGCCTTCATCATTTACACCATAAGGTACAATATGGAAATATGTTCCGGAGAAGTTTACCGGACTTCCGTGTGTTAAATGTCCACCATGGTCTAAGTTCATTCCCATTACGGTATCACCCGGTTTTAAAATAGCAAACTGTACGGCCATGTTTGCCTGTGCACCGGAATGTGGCTGTACATTTACATAGTCACAGCCAAACAGCTCTTTTGCTCTCTCAATTGCCAGGTTCTCTACAATATCAACGCAGTCACATCCGCCGTAATATCTCTTTCCCGGATAACCTTCTGCATATTTATTAGTCATTACACTGCCCATTGCTGACATTACTGCCGGGCTTACCCAGTTCTCGGATGCGATCAGCTCAATGTGGCTGTTCTGCCGGTCAAATTCTTTGGTAATGGCATCTGCAACTTCCATGTCAACTGCCTGAATATCTTCTAATGTATACATGTTTCTTCTCCTTCTCTATGTGATTTTCTTTAGGCGATTGCGAAAGGGGACAGCTTTTCCATAGCTTTGACAGGGTCGCTGTACTGTCCGTCAACTGCGGATGCAACATAAAGCCTGCAAGGGGCACTAAGAATTTCGGCATGGACATCGTACATTCCGGCAACCGGCGCAAATTCACATCCATGTTCAATTGCGCCTCGCTGGCACGTCCCTGTGCCAGCGTTGCCAAAGAACAGGCGAAATTCTAAGTGCCTCTAACAGCCCTTACCATGCATCTGAAGTTGACGAACAATGCAGCGACGATGTCAAACATTGGAAAGACTGGTTATCCAATTTCGCAATCGCCCAATAAATTACTTTGAGTATCATTATAAGTGATAGCCCGATTCAACGCAACTGTAATTTTACGCATTACCGTAAAAAAGTGCATTTTCAGATATCTTTTCCAGTTCCCTTTTCTAGGTGTCGTGTTTCATATTATACTGCCACTTAAATATGGCAGTTCCAATGATTACAATATAGCCTGCAATACTGAGGGCATCCGGTATCTGATCCAGGAACAGAATGCCAAGAAGTGCCGCAAAGATAATCTGGGTGTAATCAAAAACAGATATCTCTTTTGCCGGCGCTTTCGTATATGCTGTGGTAATGCAGATCTGTCCGCCTGCTGCACATACGCCTGCCAGCATAAGGCAGACAAACTGTGTCATGCTCATGGGCTTATATCCGATGATAAAAAACGGCAATGTAACGATGCAGGAAAAGAGCGAAAAACAAAGGACGATAACC
>OIYY01001069.1_pt1 | contig 16128 bp, 16 predicted proteins | sample 1588341 | NCBI WGS metagenome assembly OIYY01 (sample SAMN03283287) | human gut metagenome | biome: human-associated habitat; material: feces | host: Homo sapiens | place: Peru | collected 2012 | reverse complement strand
AATGAAATTATTTTATGAAAAAGGTTGGCAAATAAAAATGGAAATTCCACAAAAAGTATGGGACGCTTACGAAATTTTAGTAAAAAAAGGGTATGATAAATTTGTTCTGAAAGATAACCAAGATGAAGGCGATAAGGAAAACATTGAGATAAAATTAAGGTGACGATAGAGGTTGACATGGTATGCGATGCAGTATAAATTCATGTTGGAAATGTCAACAATTTGTCAACGAAAAAATAAGAATGTTTGGAGATAAAACTTAGGTTGGAAGTGTTTGGAAAAGCACTTTCTTTTTTTAGGAACTTATGATAGAATGAAAATGAAATAAGGAAGGTAATTATGAAAAAAGTTTTAAAAATTGCAATTGAAGGAGCAAAAAAATATATATTTGGAATTTTAATATGTAGTTTAATATCATCATTTCTAATGATATATCTTACAAAATTTATTTCATTTGCAGTAGATGGTGTAATAATGCAAACAAGCAGTTTGCCAGAATATATTAGAAATAGTTTTTATAGTGATAACATTAAATCTAAATTAACTGTACTTGCTATTTATATGCTTATAATTGTTGGTATAATTAGTATATCAAATTATATTAAAAGTATGTTTAATACAAAATTTAGATTAACAATGAATAAAAATTTAAAAATTGGACTTATTTCTGATATACATGAGGATATTAAAGCTTTAGAAAGGTATTTGAAATACATTCAAAATTCAGATATAGATATTGGAGTATATTTGGGAGATAGTGTATCAAGAAACTGCGATGATGATACAAATTATTTTTGGAAGTTAGCATCAAAAGCTGATAAGCCAATATATTATACAGTTGGAAATCATGATGTTGGAATTGATGAATATAAAAGTATAGGATGTGAAAAAATTTATGATACTTATATTTATCCTATGGTAGATAATAAATATTTAGATATTAATAATACAAATAATGGAAAGTGCTATTATTATAAAGATTTTGATAATTATAAAATAAGGTTAATTAGCATATTTGAATATGAAGGAACTAGAGATGCGGATTTAACTTTAGGATTTGAGCATAGAAGATATATTTCAAGTGAACAATTGTTGTGGTTTGCAAAAACATTATACAATACACCATTAGACTATTCTGTTATTGTTACAATGCATCAAATACCAGCTTTAAAACCTAATTTTAAAGAATGCAATTTTTGTGCTAATGTTGGAGAAACTAACTTGGAAGAAGATTTGAGTGATGGATATGGATATCTTCAATTATCAATGTTAGGAAATCCTTTGGGAGATATTATAAATGCTTTTAAGAATGGATTACATATAGGAAATAAATATTCTGTAAAGGAAGAATATCAAAAATATTTAGAGCCCCCTACAATTGATTTTGATTTCTCTGATAGACCAAAAGGAAAGTTTATTTGTTTTTTAACTGGACACTTACATTGTGCATTTATAACTACTTCAATGGAGTACAAAGATCAATTGGCTATTACGGTTCCAGCTGCTTCAACAGGTGCATTTGAGAGACAAAATGATGATATTAAACCAATTTCAGAAAATGATGATAATTTTTATATACTTGAAATAAATACTAAAAATAAGAATATAAGTATAGATAAAATTGGAACTGCAATAACATCTAGTGGAGTATTAAGAGATAGAATTAATTTGAAATATGAATAAAGATATCAGAACAGTTACTTATAATATAATTTAAATGTATATAATTTTTAAAATTATATAAAATAAAATACAAAGGAGGTTTCAAAATATGGAACAAAAAATCAAAGCCGTACAATATGGCGTAGGAAAAATGAGTTTATACACTATGAGATACATGCTAGAAAAAGGAATTGAAATAGTAGGAGCAGTAGATGTAAATCCAGCAGTAATTGGAAAAGACATAGGAGAAATATTAGGAAGAGAGAAATTAGGAGTAGTTGTTGTATCAGCAGAAAATGCTGAAGAAATGATGCAAACAACAAAACCAGACATAAGTATAATAACAACAAGAAGTTTAATAGCTGAATTAGAAGAACCATATATGTTATGTGCAAAATTAGGAATAAATGCAATATCAACTTGTGAAGAAGCATTTTATCCACAAAATTCAAACCCAACATTAACAAATAAAATTGACGAATTGGCAAAAGCAAATAACTGTACAATAACAGGAACAGGATATCAAGATATATATTGGGGTCAACTTATAACATCAATTGCTGGCTCAACACAAAAAATAACAAAAATAAAAGGAAGTTCAAGTTATAATGTTGAAGACTATGGAATCGCTTTAGCAGAAGCACATGGAGCAGGATTGACATTAGAAGACTTTGACAAACAAGTTGCGTCTGTTGATAGAATGTCAGATGAAGAAAGACAAGAAATAATAAACAAGGGTGAGTATGCACCATCATATATGTGGAATGTAAATGGATGGTTGTGTTCAAAATTAGGATTAACAATTATAAGCCAGACACAAAAATGTGTACCACAAACATATAAAGATGATATTTATTCTTCAACATTGGATATGACAATAAAAGCAGGAGATGCAACAGGAATGAGTGCAGTTGTTACAACAAAAACAAAAGAGGGAATTACTATTGAATCTGAATGTATAGGAAAAGTCTATGCACCAGACGAATTTGATAAAAATGTTTGGACAGTTGAGGGTGAGCCTACAACAACTATTACTGTTGAAAAACCTGCAACAGTTGAATTGACTTGTGCAACAGTTGTTAATAGAATTCCAGATGTTATTAATGCAGAGCCTGGATATATTACAACAGAAAAATTAGGTGATTTACAATTTAAAAATAAAATATGCTAAAAAATTCGGGATTGGGGGACGGGTCTTCAATCCCGAAAAATTTTATAAGAAAATTTTAGAAATTTTTAGAAATGTATTGACAAAAATTAATAAAAAGCTTATAATAACTCTTGTCGATACGTCGACAATATTTTTGAAAATTAAATATGGGTAGGTGGCCGAGTGGCTAAAGGCGGCAGACTGTGGTCTTTGGTTTTAAATCAAAACCTAAATTGCAGCTCTTATCAGTGATGATAAGATGAAAACTAGGCTAATTCGGGGAACTCTTAACAGTTAGGCTGATGACAATCCCGAGCTAGGAAGAAATTCCGAGTGTAGAGACTTTATACCTGGTATCTTAGAGATAAGATAAAGAGAAAGTCCAGACTACAAACAAAGAAATTTGGTAGTGAAAACTATAGTAGTAAGAAATCTGTTCTCATTTGAGTACGAAGGTTCGAATCCTTCCCTGCCCACCATAAAAACAAGGAAACTTGTTTTTATTTTTTAAAAATAAACGAACATAAGTTTTTGAATAAAGGTGAAAAAATGATTTTTAGTTCAAATAAAGATAAGGGAAATTCTGGTTTAGGAATAGCAATTGCATATTATAGCACAAATGGATATACTGTATCTATTCCATTAAATGATACACAAGATTATGATTTAATTGTGGATAAAGAAAATATTTTAAAAAAAGTACAAGTAAAGGCAACATCTTGTAGAACGAAATATGATAAATATCAAGTTGCATTGAAAAGCTGTGGAGGAACAAAAGGAAAAACATATAAGACGGTAGTGGATACAAATATAAATGAATTATTTGTTGTAACAGATGCTATGGATATATTTATAATACCAATAGAAATAATTAAAAATAAATCAACACTTAATTTATGTGAAAAATATGAAAAATATAAAATTATAAAATAGAAAGGAATTTGTGTTATGTTAGTAAGTGAAGTCAAGAAAATAGGAAAAGTAGGAAAAAACTTATTAGAAAATAAAGACGCAAACGAAATAATAGAATTAATAATAGAAAAGCCATTACAAAAAGCATGTAAAGAATGCAAAGAAAAAAATATTGAAACAGTTATGAGTAGTGCAAACAAAAACAATATAATAAAAAAAGGAAAAGAAAGAATAAACAAAAAAGAAGTTATAGAAGATGCAAAAAAACATAAAATACAGTCATTTACGGAAGCAGGAAAAGGCTATGCATGGTTAATGATAAATTACAATACACTATCAGACGAAAACAGAAAAATATTATTTGAATTAGAAAAAGAACTTGGAGAAGATACAATTTGGTTTGTAAAATCTAACTATGTAGATGCTATGAATGCTATTAGAAAACGTCTAAAAATGAAATTAATGGTTGAAACATTTAATGACAAATATGCTGATGAATTTAAGAAAAGACAATTATTATTAATGTATAACAACAATTATCCAAGAAGATGTGTATTTATAAGAATGCCAATAGACGAAGATACAAAAGTAGGAGATGTTGAAGAATATTTTAGTAATATAATTTCTAAAATGGTAAAACAATAAAATAAAAAATAGGAGATAAAATGGGAAAAAAATACACATTTATATTACCTTGTTTAAATGAAGAAAAAACGCTTGAATATTGTATAAAAGAAATACAAAAATGTATAGAAGATAAAAAATTAGATGCTGAAATATTAGTGTCAGACAATAATAGTATGGATAATAGTGTAGAAATTGCAAAAAGAAATGGAGCAAGGGTAGTAATATGTAAAGAAAGAGGATATGGTGCAGCACTAATAAATGGAACTAGAAATGCAAATGGAAAATATTGCATAATGGGAGATAGTGATGGAAGTTATGACTTTTATAATATAGATAAATTTATAGAAGGACTAGAATTAGGTTATGATTTGGTAGTTGGAAATAGATTTAAAGGTGGAATAAAAAAAGATGCAATGTCAATATCTCATAAGATAGGAGTTAGATTTTTATCAGGCTTTTCTAATTTGATATTTCATACGCCAATAAAAGATTATCATTGTGGGTTAAGAGCATATAAAAAAGAAAGTATTGAAAAAATTAATCTTACTCAAAAAGGAATGGAATATGCAAGTGAAATGATAATCCTTTCCAAAATAAATAATTTAAAAATGCTAGAAGTTCCAACAATTTTAAGAAAAGATTTAAGAGGAAAAAAATCGCATTTACGAACAATAAGAGATGGAATTAGACATTTGAATTTGATATGTACTATTGCTTTTAATAAGGATAAATATAGAGTAGAAGATGGAAAATATAGAACTTCAGAAGAAAGGAAAAATTAAATTGAAAAAGGTAGTTAAATATATAATAGCATTTGTCATTTTATTTTTAGTATTTAATAGTTTGTTATTATTAGGATCTTTGTTTCCTTCAAGTTTAATAGAAAAAAATGTAAGAGAATCTTCGGAAACCCTATTGAGTGAAGGAAACTATTATAAGATATCAAAATTTTTTGGAACAGAAAATGATAATTATACTGATGCTATAATGATAAATGAAGCATATTCTATAGATAATACAAATCCATTTTATTCGTATATGTCAGCAAGAAAAAATTATAAAAAAGATCAAACAATGCAAGAGTTACCTGATACAAAGGGAGAATTAATATCTTTAAATAGCGAAGAAGATGATTATGAACCGGTATTAGAATTAAGCGATTTTTTAGATGGTGATATTAATACATCAATTACATATGCAAGATATTGGCATGGATATTTACCTTTTCTTAGAGTATTATTGATATTTTTTAATATTTTAGAAATAAGGCATATAATATTTGTTATTTTTATATTAATATTTGTATACTTTATGTTTTTATTACGAAAACAATTTGGAAATATAATTGCTTTAATTTTTGGGCTTTCACTAGTATTTGAGGGATATTTTTTTGTATCATATTCATTGGAATGTGCACCAATATTTTTAGTAATGATGATTTCAAGTATTGTACTATTAAAAAGAATTGATAAAATTCAAAATTTTTATTTTTATATTTTTATAGTAGCATGTATAACGAATTTTGTTGATTATTTAACCGTTCCACTAATTACTTTAGCTATACCATTGTATATTTTCATATTATATAAACAACAGAAAAACCCTGAAATGGATAAAAAAGAGTATTTTAAGATTTTGATAAAATCTGTTATAGTTTGGGGAATCGGATATGCCATAACATGGTTAACTAAATGGATAGTATATGATGTGATATATAATCAAGGGTTATTAAAATCAGCTATTAACCAAGTTGCGTATAGAACACAAAAAAGTAATGTTCGTACAGATAAAAATGTATGGCAGATTTTAACAGGATTTATGATTAATACATTTTTCAATTTTTTAGTGATTATTATTATTTTGTATAGTTTATCTTTGATAGGATTTAACAAATATAAAATAAAAATAAATAGCATATCAAATGTTTTTAAAAGAACTGGATTACCTATTTTGATAATTGCAATAATGCCATTTGTTTGGTATATCGTTTTGGCAAATCATACAGTTTTACATGGAATATTTGTATGTCGACATATGCTTATATTTTTAATAGGAGTACTTTTATTTATAAAAAATATATTTTGCGTAGAAATAAGATAAAAAAATCGAAAAAACGGTTGTTTTTTTGATTTTTTTTATATATAATAAGAAACAAATTGAAACAAAAAGAAAAAAACAGGGAGGAAGTTAAACAATGAGCGATATCATGGATTTAGACAAAACATTGAAAATAAAAGTAATAGGAGTAGGTGGAGCAGGAAATAATGCAATATCAAGGATGATAGAAGATAATGTTAGAGGTGTATCATTCTATATGATAAATACAGAAACAGGAACATTAAAAAGATCAAGGACAAGTAATATACTACAAATAGGAGTTCAAACTACAAGAGGGTTAGGTGCTGGAGCAAATGAAATAGTAGGAGAAAGAGCTGCTATAGAAAATAAAGAAGATATTAAACATATGTTAGCTGGAGCAGATTTAGTATTTATTACAGCAGGAATGGGTGGAGGAACTGGAACTGGTGCTGCCCCAATAGTTGCAGAAATTGCAAAAGAAATGGGAATATTAACAGTAGGAATAGTAACAAAACCATTCTTGTTTGAAGGAAAAGCACGTAGTTTAAGAGCATCAAAAGGAATTGAAAGACTAAAAAGTAATGTAGATGATTTAATAGTTGTTTTAAATGACAATCTTTTAAAAGTTACAGATTCAAAAATTACTTTAAATAATGCCTTTTCATTGGCAGATAATATTTTGGAACAAGGAATTACAAGTATTACTGATTTATTAACATCAGTAGGTGAAGTAAATATAGACTTTGCTGATATTAAAACAACAATGAACTACAGGGGCAAAGCATATATGGGAATAGGAAGAGCATCAGGAGAAAAGAAAGTAGAAGAAGCAGTTAGACAAGCTATAGAAAATCCATTAACAGAGAGTAAAATAGATGGAGCAAAAGGTGTAATCTTTAATGTAAAAGGAAACAGCAATTTAGGACTTATGGAAATAAATAGTGCAGTTGGACTTATAAATGAAAAAGTAAGTGAAGATGCAAATATTATATTTGGAACAGTAATTGATGAAAATATGGGAGAAGATGTACAAGTAACAGTAATTGCAACAGGTGTTGAGGAAAAAGTTGGAGCCGAAGTTAAAAAATAGATAGATTATAAACTTTTGATTTTGGCAATAATAGTTGATAAATGTCAAAGTTGAAAGTTGGTAAGCGGGAGATGAATACTAATGAAAAAACTTGTAGCAATAATTTGTATTTTATTATTTATTTTTATTGGAATGTATATAAATAAAAGTAGATCTACCCAAAGCTTAGTAACAGCTTCTGAAGTTTCTCAGGTTGAAGACTACATATCAAGAATATATATGTGGCAAGAGATTACAGGCGAAGCTTTACCAAAATTTGATAATATAAATAATGCACCAGATTTATGGATGTGGGAAGTAGTAAAGAAAAATCTAGAAAATTATGAACTATCATATGAAGAAATACAAGAAGAAGCAATAGAATTATTTGGAAATCAATTTACAAAACAATTTCCTCAAGAGGGAACAGAATATATACAATATAATGAAGAATTGGGAAAATATATATCTACAGGAATAGGTTTAGATACTTTGGATGATTGCTTTTTGATAAAAAACATAAAAAAAACAAAAGATGGATATGAAGTTGAAATAGCTGAATATTTAGAGGATTATGAGAATTCTTTAGGGGTAGAGGATGAAAATGAAATATATGAGATTTATATAAAAAATTTGAATCAAGAAACGATTGCTTCTGTAAAGAATAATGAAAGTGAAACAAAAGCTATTGAAACTGTTAAAGAAAATATAGATAAATTTACTACCAAAACTGTAAATTTAAGCAAAAGTTCAGATGGAAAAATATATGTAGAAAGTGTGAAATGAGACAAATGGGACAGACTCAAAATGTCTCATTTATTTGTCGAAATATGTCATAAATAATAAGGCTAATTAGAAGGTGTAAATAAATGAAATTAGAATTACTAGAAAAATGTGCAATATGTCCACATAATTGTGGAATAAATAGATTAAATAATCAAATAGGAAGATGCAAGTCAAAAGATACTGTAAAAGTAGCTTTGTATTCAACTCATAATTTTGAAGAACCTTGCATTAGTGGAAAAAAAGGCTCAGGGACAGTCTTTTTTTCAAATTGTAATATGAATTGTGTATTTTGCCAAAATTATGAAATAAGTCAACAGGGAAAGGGAAAAGAAATTTCAATAGAAGAGTTGGCAGATATTTTTATAAAACAACAGAAAAAAGATGTTGAAAATATTAATTTGGTAACACCGACAAGTTATGTACCACAAATTATTGAGGCAATTAAAATAGCTCGTGATAATGGGTTAAAGTTGCCAATAGTTTATAATACAAATGGATATGAAAAAGTTGAAACTTTAAAAATGTTAGACGGATATGTGGATATTTATTTACCAGATTTTAAGTATTCAGATAATGATTTGGGGAAAAGATTATCAAAAGTGGAAAATTATTTTGAAATTGCAACTGAAGTATTAAAAGAGATGTATAGACAAACTGGGAAAGCAGTTTTTAATGATGAAGGTATTATGCAAAGAGGGATGATTATACGTCATCTGGTTTTGCCTAATCATATTTTAAATTCTAGAAGAGTTTTAAAATGGATAAATGAAAATATGCATGATGTTTATGTTAGTGTTATGGCTCAATATTTTCCTACATATAAGGCTAAAGAGATTGACGATATAAATAGAAAATTGACAAAAGAAGAATATGAACAAATTGAAAATTATTTGTACAGACTTGATTTGGAAAATGGCTATATTCAAGAACTTGGTGAACATGAAGAAGAGTATGTACCAAATTGGAAGTTTTAGTTAATTTTGAGAAAAAATACTATAGTTCTAAAGTTATTAAAATTTAATTGCTAAAATGGAAATCAATGAAAATATTAAAAAAATGTAGAAAATTGTAATTAGTTATGTTATAATGCACTTAAGTTGCAATAGTGCAGCCAATAATATTAATATATTACAAAGGAGATGTTACAAATGAAAATCAAAGTTATTGCATCAACAAAAGTAGGATATGTATTACCAAAAGAAGAAGCTATTGATTTTTCAGGAAAATCTGCAGGTATTTGTTATTTGCCAGATACAGTAGAAACTTTATTTGCAGAGGCACCAGAAAAAACACAGAGAAGAGCAAATGGAAACTTAGAGTCAGGTCATCATAGTGTTTTTGGCCACGCACATTACAACCTTATTTTAGAGGGAGTACCAAAAATTCTTGCAATGATTTTAAATAATGAGAAGATATATAATACTTCTGAAAAATCAGCGAGATATACAAAAATGCAGCCTTCTGAAAAAGAAAAAAATCTTTATGAAAAATGGATAGATATTTATAAAAAAGAAATAAGTAAAGAATATTCAGATTTCGATGAGAAAAAAGTTCAAAAGTTAGCACAGGAAAATGCCAGATATTTAATAAGTGTTTTTACACCAGCAACAATTATGGAATATACGGTTAGCTTTGAACAGTTAAACTTTATTATTAGTTGGTTTGAAGACTATATTGAACATGAACCTGAAACAGAGTTTTCAACGAAATTAAAGAGTGCAATGAAAGAATTTTTAGAAGCATTGCCAGATTTAAAAGTAGAAAAATTAAATCCAAGAGTAAAAGGTACAAAATTATCTTTGTTTGCAAAAAGAGATAGGACTGAAGAATTTGGAGAAAATTACAGTACTACATATCTTGCAAGTTTTGCACAGTTAGCTCAGGCACAAAGACATAGAACATTAGCTTATGAAATGACATTACTTGAAAAACCAGAATATTATGTTCCAAGAATAATCAGGGAAACAGAATTAGAAAAAGAATGGTTAAAGGATATATCTTCATTGGAGGAATATTATCCACAGGGAATGTTAGTGAAAGTGAATGAAAGAGGTACAGTAGAGAATTTTATCTTAAAATGTACAGAGCGTTTGTGTGGGGCAGCACAGCTTGAAATTATGGAACAGACAGTAATAACAATGAATAAATATTTGGAAGCCGTAAAGGATAATCCAGTTATTGAAAATGAATTACTTCCATATTCAAAAGGTGCAAGATGTACATTTCCTGGCTGGAAGTGCAAGTCACCATGTATTTTTGGTGGAAAAAATGCTATGAATAGAAAAATATAGCAGATCAAAAGGAGAAAGCTTAGGCTTTCTCCACAGTATAATTTAAGGGAGCAAAAGAAATGTTAAGTATAATAGTAGCAAAAGCGAAAAATAATATAATAGGAAAAGATAATAGTATGCTTTGGAAATTGCCAGATGATTTAAAAAGATTCAAAGAAAAAACAACAGGGCATACAATAATAATGGGAAGAAAAACATTTGAATCATTAGGAGGAATTCTTCCAGATAGAATGCATATCATATTAAGTAGAAATCCAGATTTTAATATAGATTCAGACTATGTAAAAGTTGTTCATTCTTTGTTAGAATTACAACCATATATGGATGATGAAGAAGAAAATTTTGTAATTGGTGGTGCAATTATTTATAATTTGTTAATGCCATATTGCAAAAAAATGTACGTTACACAAATAGACAAAGACTTTGAAGGAGATGCTTTATTCCCAAGAATTAATGAAAATGAATGGAAAGAAGTTGAAAGAGAACAAGGTCCAGCTGATGGTATTAATGATTTTGATTATGAATATGTTACTTATGTTAGAAAATAATATATTTATGTAATAAAAAAAGATTAAAAATAAATAATAAAATAAAAGCTTTAGGTTAAAATAATAAAAGTGAAGTTGTCAAAAATGGGCGTCCCTATTGACAAGGAAGGGATGATACTTATGTTTAAACCTAAAGCCATTTATTTTGAAAAAGAAATTGAAAATTATGAATTAGGAAAACAATTATTAGAAAAATATGAAGATGTTCCGAAAGTAGAAATAGAAAATCATAATAATATAGAAGAAATGCGAAAAAAACAAAACAAAGAATTTATGGATATGAAAAGAAATTTAATAATAGGAGTAAGGAAAACACACAAATTTGTAGATAACCATAAAACATCAGATTATTTAGTACCCTATACATCATCAGGTTGTACTGCTGCATGTATGTATTGTTATTTGGTATGCAATTACAATAAATGTGCATATTTGAGGCTATTTGTAAATAGAGAGCAAATGTTGGATAAAATAATAAAGGTAGCAAATAAATCAGAAAAAGATTTAACATTTGAAATTGGTAGCAATAGTGATTTGATTTTAGAAAATACAATTACAGGAAACTTACCATGGACAATAGAAAATTTTAAAAATTCTCCAAAGGGGCATCTTACATTTCCAACAAAATTTGATATGGTTGATGATATTTTAAATGTTGATCATCAAGGAAAAGTGACTGTTAGAATGAGTGTTAATCCAGAATTGATTATTAATAGAGTTGAGTTCGGAACTTCAAGATTAAAGGGAAGAATTGATGCTATAAACAAATTAAAAGAAGCGGGTTATAAAATAGGAATTTTAATAGCACCAGTAATTATGGTTGAAAACTGGAAAGAGTTATACTCTGAATTGATAAAACAGTTGGCAGAAGGATTAACAGAAAAGGTTAAGAAAGATGTGTTTTTTGAAATTATTTTTATGACATATAGTTTTGTTCATACAAAAATTAATGAAGAGGCTTTCCCTAATGCTATTAATTTGTATGATAAGGATATGATGACTGGCAGGGGAAAAGGCAAGTATATGTATAAAAATCAATATAGAGTTGATGGTGAGATTTTTTTGAGAGAGCAGATGAAGAAGTATTTTCATAATAATGAGATAATGTATATTGTTTAGAAAATGGAGTGCAATTAATAAAAATATTAGTTGCTTTCTTTTTTGTGTGTCGAATTTTGCGATGAAAGATACTTGACAAATTAGATGTTTTTAGAGTATATTAAATATGTTTTTATTCGTTTTGCTATTGTAAATCTTACAATTAGTATTTCCAAGTATTGAAAATTGAAGGGAATGTTGATATAATAAAGGTGGTGATAAATTGCCAATTATTTCACAATTTTATGGAATAATAATTCAAATGTTTTTCAAAGAAGACGGACCACATAATCAAAAACATATACATATTAAATATAATGAATATAAAGCAGTTTACAATTTAGATGGAATAATATTAGAGGGAAAATTACCAAAAAAACAGCAAAAACTGGTAGAAGCATGGATACTTATTCATAAAGAAGAATTGCAAAGTTTATGGAATTTGATGCAGGAACAGGGTGAATTTTTCAAAATTGATCCATTAAAGTAGTAAGTGGTAAAGGGGGGATATGTATGTATATAGTACCAGAACCAATAGAAGTGAAAGCAATAGAAAAATATAAACTATATATAAAATTTGAAAATGGTGAAGAAAAGATATTAGATATGGGACAAGATATTAACGAGAAGTTTTATGCAAAGTTAAAAGATTATGAATATTTTAAAGATGTAAAAATTTCTAAAACAGGAATTACAATAGAATGGAAAAATGGTGAAGATATTGCACCAGAAAATTTGTATTACAATAGTGAGACGATTAAAAACAGATAAAAAGACTTTTGATATAAGTAATGAAGGAGGAGTTTATATGAGCGGAGATGTGAATAAAAAAAGAGAAAATTATATAAGTTGGGAAGAATATTTTATGGCAATAGCAAAACTATCAGCAATGAGAAGCAAAGACCCATCAACACAAGTAGGAGCTTGTATTGTAAGTAATGATAATAGAATTTTATCAATAGGATATAATGGTGCACCAAATGGATTTAGTGACGAAGAATTTCCTTGGGCAAGAGAAGGGAAAAACTTAGATACAAAATATCCATATGTCTGTCATGCAGAATTAAATGCAATTTTGAATTATAGAGGAAGCAAAAAGGATTTAGAAAATGCTAAAATATATGTTGATTTATTTCCTTGTAATGAATGTGCTAAAATTATTATTCAATCAGGCATAAAGGAAGTTGTTTATTTGTCAGATAAATATGCAGATTCTGAAAATAATATTGCTTCAAGAAAGTTGTTTGACTGTTGTGGAGTTATGTATAGAAAAATTGATTTAAAAGAAGATAAAAAAATAGAGATAGAACTAAAATGAACCATAATGGTTCATTTTAATTCAACAACTGTAACTCCCATTTCTCCTTCACCATAAGTACCAACTCTAAAAGACTTAACACGAGAGTTTGATTTCAAAAACTTGTGAATACCTTCACGCAATTTTCCAGTACCTTTACCATGAACAATTCTTACAGTTTGAAGATTTGCAATAGAACAGTCATCTAAAAATTTGTCAACAACAAAAATAGCTTCTTCAACATTTAAACCAATAACATTAATTTCTGAACTAACATTTTTGGCTTTAGAAACAGAACTATAAGAACTTGTTGATTTATTAGTCTTATTGTTATTGGCGATTTTTTCCAAATATTTTAATTTAACACTAAGTTTCATACTACCAATTTGTACTTGAACTTCATTTGATTTTGAAACATTAGAAACTATAATTCCATTTTGTCCTAAAGTAGTTACAAAAACTTCTGTGTTAGGTTTTGCATCTTCAATAGAAATAGCAGATTTTGATTCTTTTGGAATATTGCTATCTAAATGAGATATAGAAATATCTTTTATGTCTTTATTAAGTTTATTTCTTAAATTATTCAAATCGCTATTAGATTTAGAAACATCATTCATTTTAGAAATTATTTCATTTGCCTCTTCTTTTGCGTCAAGCAAAATATTTCTAGCCTGAATTTTAGCATTATTAATAATTTCATGTTCTTGTTCATTAAGTTTTGTATTGTCGCGTTCTAATGATTTTTTAAGTTCTGAAATTTCATTTAGCTTTTTAGAAATTTTTAATTTTTCATTTTCAATTTTAGATTTATTATCATAAATATTTTTAAGTAATTCTTCAAAATCAATATCATTTTTTGTCAAGTTGCTTTTTGCTTCATTTATTATTGAATCAGGCAAACCAAGTTTTCTACTAATTTCAAAAGCATTACTTTTTCCAGGCACACCGATTAATAGGTGATATGTAGGTGACAATGTATTTACATCAAATTCAACAGATGCGTTTTCAAATCCATCAGTTGTTAATGCATATTTTTTTAGCTCTTGATAATGTGTTGTTGCAACTGTTAAAGAGGTGTTTGATTTAAAGTAATCTAAAACACTAATTGCAAGTGAAGCACCTTCAACTGGGTCTGTTCCAGAGCCTAATTCATCAACTAAAATTAATGAATTTTCTGTTGAGTTTTTAACAATATCAACAATATTTGTCATGTGTGCAGAAAATGTACTTAGTGATTCAGAAATACTTTGGTCATCACCAATATCAGCAAAAATATTATCAAATACATAAATAGAAGATTGTGTTGATGCTGGAATATTAAGACCGCTACAAGCCATTGCAGTTAAAAGCCCAACAGTTTTTAATGTAACAGTTTTTCCGCCAGTATTTGGACCAGTTATAACCAAAGTATTAAATGTTGTGCCTAATTCTAATGAAATAGGAACTGCTTTTTCCTGGTCTAAAAGCGGATGTTTTGCATCTTTTAAAATGATTTGTTTTTGCGTATTTATTTTAGGTGTTATACCATGTATAGCTTTTGAATATTTTGCCTTTGCAAAAGCAAAATCAAGTTTTCCAATACATTTAATATCTTCTTTTATTTCATTCGAATAAGGGTAAAATAATTTGCTTAAATCTTGTAAGATTTTTTCTATTTCTAGGTTTTCTTCATTTTTTAAATTAGCAAGTTCATTATTTAATTCAAAAACCGAAATTGGTTCAATAAATACTGTTGAACCAGAACTTGAAATATCATGTACAAAACCTTTAATTTGTCCTCTATACTCGTCTTTTACAGGTATTACATAACGGTCATTTCTAATTGTAATAACATTTTCTTGAATATATTTTGAGTATGTAGAAGAATGCAAAAATGTATTTAATTTTGTTTTTATATCTTGTTCGGTATTACGTTGTTTTTTACGGATAGAAGCCAAATTTTTTGATGCTCTATCATCAATTGTATTTTCGTCAATAATACTGTAAGATATCTTTTCAATAATTGAACTATTAGAATATAGTTTTGAAAAAATATCAGTTAAATATATAAATTCATTGGAATCTAAAAAATCATTGTAAAAATATTTTTTTAATTCATCTGCTATTTTTAAAATATTTGTTAATTCTAAAATTGATTTTATAGAAAGAGTTCCATAAGATTCAATTGTTTTTAGATTTTTAGTATTGTCAGCGATTTCAGAAATTGGTGGTGTGTTGCATCTGTATAAAATGTTAAGTGCTTCTTCAGTTTCCATTAGTCTTTTTTTGACGTCTTCTTTATTGTTTGAGGGTATCAAATCTTTGCACATGTTTTTTCCAATGTATGTGTGTGCATAATTTGATAGTAAGTCTAAAATCTTTGAGTATTCTAGTTTGTCTAAATATTTATTTTTCATTTTAATATTCCTTTTCTTTTATTTTATGTTTTTATTATACAAGCCTATTATTGATAAGTCAATAATTATTGGTAACATAATATAAAAAAGTCTTTTGATTAATTTATTAGTTTTTTTATTATGGACAAGTTTTGGACAAGTTTATGGATTTTAAGCAAAGTAATTATCCCCCGGCTTAGCCGGGGGCTTTTTACTCATAACGCCTAAAAGGCT
>OIYY01001068.1_pt1 | contig 16134 bp, 11 predicted proteins | sample 1588341 | NCBI WGS metagenome assembly OIYY01 (sample SAMN03283287) | human gut metagenome | biome: human-associated habitat; material: feces | host: Homo sapiens | place: Peru | collected 2012 | reverse complement strand
CACGCTGTACTTTGTGCAAAAAAATTTGTCGGTGACGAGCCGTTTGCGGTTTTGTATGGCGATGATGTAATTATTTCTGACAATCCTGTTACAAAACAGCTCATTGATGTATATGAAAAATACGACAAAGGCGTTGTGGGAGTTAAAGAGGTTGATACCGAATCAATCCTCAAATACTGCTCTCTTGCTGTTGAACCGCTTGAAAGCAACTGCTACAAATGCACAGATATGATTGAAAAGCCAAAAAGAGAAGAAATCCTTTCGCACTTTTCAATTTTGGGCAGAGTTATTTTGCCTCCACAAATTTTTGAAATCTTGGAAAGCACTCCAAAAGGTGCGTGCAACGAACTTCAGCTCACTGACGCTATGAGAACACTTGCACAACACGAGGGTGTTGTTGCTGTTGACTATGACGGCAAAAGATACGATATGGGCAACAAATTCGGAATTTTGCAAGCCAACATTGAAGTTGGACTCAAGCATCCCGAATTGTCCGACAAAATGAAGGAATACATAAAGGAACTTTCAAAAACCTTGTAATCCTCGGAAGGAAAAAGAATGAACAACAACTATTATAATCCACAAAACAATCAATATTATCAGCAACAAAACACACAATATATTATGATGCAAAGGCAAATTGCCTACGCAAAAAAGCAACAACGAAGCGAGCTTGTAAAAGTTGGATTTGTGCTCGGCGGTGCAATTATTTTGTATCTCTTTTTGCAAGCCTTTTGGGCAAGTATGATGAACACACTCGGTTTGTCGGACCTTTACAAAAACTCAACAATGTTCAAATACGCATTCAACATAGTTGCGGTTGACCTGCTTGCAATGTTTCCTGCGTTCGGCATTGCTGCATTGATACTAAAACGCAACTTCACAAGTGAGTTTTTCCCTGCCAAAAAGGTTGGAAAACTAAAAGCAGCAGCTTGGGTTTTCTTTGGAATGGGATGCACCATTTTGGCAAACTATTTTGTATCGTTTATGATGACATTTGTAAAAAATGTGCTTGGATACGAATTGACCCAAAATGAATTCGGCACATCAAACGACCCGCTCACCTGCATTGTTATGGTTGCGGCAACTGTATTTGCACCTGCAATATTTGAAGAATTTGCATTTAGATGCTGTACCCTTGGTGCACTCAAAAAATACGGCAAGGGATTTGCTGTGTTTATGGTCAGCATCATTTTTGGATTAGTCCACGGCAATGTTATTCAATTTGTATTTGCATTTCTTGTTGGCTTAATTTTGGCTTATATCACCGTACAAACCGACAATGTAATTATTGCAATGGTTATTCACGCTTTGAACAACGGCAGGTCGGCTGTTAACGACATTGTCACAACAGCAACAAATGAAAAAACCGCAAACATTGTTGCAGTAATCATTATGATTGTTCTTGGCGTTCTTGCAGTTGTTTCGCTTGTTTATCTACTCATAACAAAATCATTCAAAGCTGAAAAGAAAATCAAAAGCCTTTATGACAACAACTTTGCAACAAAACTTGCTTGCATGATTCCGGGCTTGATAGTTCCTTTTGGAATTCTCATTGCATTAACAAAGCAATACATCACAAAGATATGACAGAAAACAAATTTATGCAAACTGCGCTTGACCTTGCAAGGCAAAGCGCACTTGAGGGAGAAGTTCCCGTCGGTGCTGTTATCGTTAAGGATGGCGAAATTGTCGGCACAGGCAGGAATCGGCGTGAATACGGCAAAAACGCACTTTATCACGCAGAGATAGAAGCTATTGATTCGGCTTGCAAAAAGCTCGGAGGATGGCGACTGTGGCAATGTGAAATGTATGTCACCCTTGAGCCGTGCCCAATGTGTGCGGGAGCGATTATCAATTCAAGAATCAAGACCGTGTACTACGGTGCAAGCGACAACAAGGCGGGTAGCTTTGGTTCAGTTGTCAACTTCAACGATTTGCCATATAATCACAAACCTCAAATTGTGGGCGGAATTATGGCAGACGAAGCACAAGCTGTGCTAACAGCGTTTTTTAAAGAATTAAGAAAAAAGAAAAAATAAAAATCAAGACACACTATAAGGTATTCAAATCCAATATAGTGTGTCCTTTTTTACAATATAAAAGAGGCGAACAAAATGTTCGCCCCGTTTTTTTAATATGTGTTTTCCTCTGAAGATTCTTCGTCCCATTCACTTCCCGTTTCGTTACCATATGATGTTGTAATTACATCACTATTAAGAAACTCGATGAATTCACTTTTAGGTGGTTCAAATTTTCTCATATTCAAAACTCCTTACTTATTAAGTGATTGTTCAACAGGATCTGAATAGATAGTCGTAACAGTTCCGTTGCTTGTTTTATATGTTACATAAGCTCTACCGGTAAATGCCTGAATGCTTGAAGTCTTTGAAACTTTCATTCTGATTGTGTATTCATTATGAGATGAAATTGAATCGCCCTTAACGACCTTTGTTTTGCCGTTTGCAGAAATCTCTGCACCCCATTCAATCAATTCACAATCTGCAGGGAGATAGAACTTACAGTTGAACACAGCAGATGCCTTTGTTACACCGTTTTCTACAACATCCTCTGCAAAGCTACCTGTGATACCAACCTTTGCATCTTTCTTTGTAACCTCAACAACATAAATCTTGTCTGTCTTTGGAGCAAAGAAGTTTGTATCATCAAGGTATGTGAGAATGTTTGCGCCTGCCTCATCAGTAGCAAGTGCATATTGCTTGTCGGCTTCGGTGTTTTCAAGTCTTACATAGCTGTTATATGTGTATGCCTTATAACCATTATCAAAGCCCTTGAAGTAAACCTTGCACATTTGGTCTTCTGTTGTTTGTTCAGGAGTGTAACTTGCTGTTACATAAATGTCACTGCCTGTACCTGTTACAGTTGCCTTATCCCAACCTGCAAATGAATAGAAAGGAATATTCGGAGCTGAAACTGTATCTGTTTGAAGTGGTTTGTTTTCTTCAATATACTTAACGGCTACAACTCTGCCGTTCTTGCCAAGGAATACAACCTTTGAATACTTAACTGCTTCAGTTGATGGGTTTGAAACTGTGCAAACAGTAACTTCTGCTTCCTTTGTTACATACAAAGTGAAGTTGTCGGCAAGTGTTTTAACTGTTGTTACGGTGCTACCCTTATCTGTTGTTACAATCCAAGCCTTAACGCTTTCGCCGTTTGTTGGAGTGTATTCAAATTTACGCTGTGTTCCGTATTCAACAGTTTTTGTTTCAATCAAAGTTGGTTCGGTTGCGTCATCTGACAAGCTGTTAAATGTAATTACACACTGTGTCTTACGAAGCAAAGTTTGTGCAGAAAGAATCTGTGCAACCAATTTGTCAATATCAGATTGCATTGCAGCTAATGGTTTATCTGCTTTTGCTTTTTCAACAGCAGCAGAATACTGTGCTCTTGATTCAGCTGTGTACTGCTCATCTTTTGCGATTGATTCAGCTTCGGTTACAGCTTCATTATATGCAGTTTCGTCAGCAATAAATTCAGTACACTCTGTGCATATGTTTTCGTCATTTAATCTATGCTTTTCGGTATTCTCTGTTGCAACTTCCTTGAAAACTCTGTTTGCGTCCGGTTCAGTCGGCCAAGAATATGTTGTCCAAGAGTGATATTCTGCATCCTTGCTTTTTTTCTTAGTAGCAGCTGTGTTTGGAGCATTATTTCCGGCTACTGCCCATAAGCGAGCTGTTTCAGAATCCTGTGCCTCAACAGTAACCTTTGAACCGTCAACCTTTTCAAAAGTGAATGTATACTTCTGAATTTCAGGATTTTTGTATGCCTCATAGTTTTCAATCAAAGTTTTCATTTCGAAAGCCTTGTCTGCAACTGTTTCTTGTGTGAGTCCGTCTGTAAGATTAAACTTGTAAAGTGCTGCGAGAGCCTTGTAGTAATTATCAAGTGAAGAAGCAACATATTTGCTTTCGTTAGCCTTGATGTCTCTGTAATTTGACTTCAATTCTTCGCTGTTCAAGAGATTCTTGAGTGGAAGATAATTGATTACAGAATAGTTTACAGGAACGCTCATAGTCGTAACATTGTTACTCATTGGTATGTAACCAGAACTCCACCATACTGAAAAGTCTGACTGAATTGTATATTCAATTTTATTCAAACTTGAATAATAATTATTGTTGAATGAATCATCAGGAGTGAATTTAATATAATTCTTGAATTGCTTGGCATTTTCAAGATCATATCTCATGTCGCCGTATTTACCCTTTTCCTCTGATCTTGAAATGTTCACATTTAAATCTGATGAAAAATCATATGAAGAATCAGTAGAATCTGAAAAATCAGTCCAACTTGTAGAACGAGTCCACATAGGACTGCCATCTTTTTGTCCGCCTAATGAAAACGGACCGCCATTTGTTAATGCAATATGGTCAAAACCATTATATAACCAAATCCATGTTCCTGTTTTGGCATCCTTTGTTTCAAAAATAACAGGAATCCTTATATCTGCGTTTTCTGAATCATAAATGGCAACCAAGCTATTAAGGTTATTTGAAGCAAAATTGAAATTATTTGAACTTTTGTCAAGAACCTTATTTTGTGTAGTTTGTGTCCAAGATCCGGAATAAGCAATATTCTTCATATAATCGGCTTGATTTGAAAGAACTCTGCTACTGTCATTGAACAAATAATTATATGTAGGAGCGCCCTTGTCAATCATTGAAGCGATATATTGCTTATCTGCATCAAAACTTGTTGTTACATTTACATCCAAAGTGAAAGTGTCAGGACTGCCGTTTTGACCGAAATAATAAACAGATGTATCAGAATAGCTATTACCTGAGCCGTCAGTAAAATCGCCTGCGGCTTCACCGTTAGCAAGCATAAATACGATTGTCACATAAGGAAGGCGTGCAGCCTTGGCAGCCTTGATTGCCTCAACAATATCAACACTGCAATCACGAGAATCGCCTTGGTTTGCAAGTGTAATTGTTTGAAGATTTTGCAAGCCGAAAATTTGCTTTGCACTGTTTGCACGACCGTTTGAATTGATTGGATTTGACCAAATGTCCTTATAAAGAGACGCATCAATCTTTTTTGCATTGCCGGCTGTGTTCCATACAACATTGCTGTCGCCTGCAAAGTATGCTTGATTCTTTGTAGGATACATTACATGCAAAGGAACCTTTTTGCCACTTGTTCTTTTAGCAAAGAAATTGTAATAAACAGGGCTGATTTGATCAAATTCAGTTGCTGTGAAGCCACTGATGTCAAAATTTACATAGCCAATGTCAAACATGTTCTCGGCAGCATCATTAATGACATTTGCATATGTGCCACCCCATCTGTTTCCTGTTTCGTTTGTAAAAAGTCCATAAGATTTTACACTGATTTTTTTGGAAACAGTTGATGAATCACCTGCGTTAGCTGTAAGTGCTGTGAATGGCAATGAAGAAACAACCATCAACACTGCAATTAAGCAAGCAATCGTTCTTTTGAAAAACCTTTTCATAAAAAAACCTCCATATGTTTCTATTTTTCTAATAAAACTATTGCAGACTTTCTCCCCAAATGTCTGAACATGAAAGCATAGTTTTACTTATGGATATTCTACCATAATTACGGTTTTAAATCAACAAAAATTTAACATAATTTTAAACCATTTATACACAAATACACTATAAATTATTGTGAAAATTAACCAAACAAGGCAAATTCACAAATCTTATTCCATACAAAATCCCTCTTAAATCAAGAGGGATTGAACAAATTTTTTATAATAGTTCTGCCACCTTATCGCCCATTTGCGAAGTTGTTACAGGAGCGAAACCGTCCTCGAAAATGTCCGGAGTTCTGACAAGAGTGAGCGCTGTGTCAACCGCATTTTCGATTGCATCGGCAGCTTCAGCCTCGCCAAATGTGTAGCGGAGCATCATTGCACCCGAAAGAATGGTTGCAAGAGGATTTGCCTTGCCCTGACCTGCAATGTCAGGAGCAGAGCCGTGGATTGGCTCGTACAAACCGAAAGTGCCCTCTGCGAGAGATGCAGAAGCAAGCATTCCGATTGAGCCTGAAATCATTGAAGCCTCGTCAGAAAGAATGTCGCCGAAAATGTTTGATGTAACGATAGTGTCAAACTGATTTGGATTGCGTACAAGTTGCATTGCGCAGTTGTCAACATACATATACGAAACCTCAACCTCCGGATAATCAACCGCAGTTTCCTCCATAACCTTTCTCCAAAGGCGAGAGGAATCAAGCACATTCGCCTTGTCAACGCAGGTCAATCTCTTTTCACGCTTCATTGCATATTCAAAGCCGGCTTTGACGATTCGTTTAATTTCAGGATAAGTATATCTTTCGGTATCATAAGCACCTACAACGCCGTTTTCCTCATAAGTTCCACGGTCTCCGAAATAAATACCGCCTGTAAGTTCACGAACAATGAGAATATCCAAGCCGTCACCGATGATTTCTTCTTTAATCGGAGAAGCACTCTTGAGCGGAGCAAAAATCTTTGCAGGGCGAAGATTTGCAAAAAGTCCCAAATCCTCTCTGATTGCAAGAAGTCCCTTTTCAGGGCGATTACTGCCCGGTTGGTCATCCCACTTCGGACCGCCGACAGCACCCAAAAGCACGGCTTGCGAAACCTTGCACGCATCTGCTGTTTCCTGCGGATAAGGAACACCTGTTGCATCAATAGCACAACCACCCAAAAGCTGATAGTTATAATTGAACTTGAAACCGAAATTTTCGCCTGCCTTGTTCAAAACCTTGATAGCCTCGTCAACGATTTCAGGGCCGATTCCGTCACCCTTCAACACGGTAATATTATATTCTTTCATAGCATTGTCCTCCAAAATATTATATCAATCAGCAAACATCAAAGATGCCCGGCATGGTATCATCACGCATTGTATCAGGCTGATCACGGTTGATTGCACAAATAACGCCTTTCATACAAGCGTAGCCGATGTTGTGGCTGACACCGATACCGAAAATTGTTTTGCCCTGCGGAGTTTTGAGTTGAATGTAGCTGATAGCCTTTGAATCCGAGCCGACTGCAATTGCGTGCTCGTCATAATCAATAAACTCATACTCACGAAGCGGTGTTTTGTTCATAGCATCGCAGAACGCACCTACAGGACCGTTGCCGAAGCCCTCAATTTGAACAGGTGCTTCATCTTTGTATTTAAGTGTACCGGTGAAATGAACGGTTGTAAGAGTGTCTTCCTCGTTTTTCTCCTCGGTGATTTTATAATTAGCAAGTCTGTAAGGACCATTGACATTTCTGTATTCCTTTTGGAAAAGGTCGAAAACCTCTTCTGCGGTAAGCTCCTTGCCCTTTTCCTCGCAAGCGTTTTGAACAACTGCGCCAAATTCAGGATGCATAGCCTTTGGCATTTTGATACCGTAATTGTTGGCAAGAATAAAGGCTGTTCCACCTTTGCCAGACTGCGAATTTATGCGAATAATCGGCTCGTATTCTCTGCCGACATCTGCCGGGTCGATAGGAAGATAAGGCACTTCCCACATATCGCTGTGGCTCTCCTCCATATACATTTTGCCCTTGTTGATTGCGTCCTGATGCGAACCCGAAAACGCAGTGAACACAAGCTCGCCTGCATACGGATGACGAGGCGGAACGCTCATCTTTGTGCAACGCTCGTAAACCTCTTTTATCTTTTTGATGTCGTGAAAATCAAGTTGCGGGTCAACGCCCTGTGTCCACATATTGAGCGCAAGAGTGACAATGTCAACATTGCCTGTTCTCTCACCGTTGCCAAACAATGTGCCCTCGATTCTGTCTGCACCGGCAAGCAAGCCAAGTTCGGCAGCTGCGACGCCTGTACCTCGGTCGTTGTGAGGATGAAGCGAGATGATAGCCGATTCTCTGTTTGGCAAATGACGACAAAAATACTCGATTTGGTCAGCGTAGCCGTTTGGAGTTGAGCCCTCAACAGTTGACGGAAGATTGAGGATAATCGGATTTTCTTTTGTGATGTGAAGTTCCTCCATCACTCGTCTGCAAATCTCAACCGCATTATCCATCTCTGTTCCGCTGAACGATTCAGGCGAATATTCAAAGCGAATGTTGGTGTCGGGATTTTTCTTCTTTTCTTCTTCGGTAAGCTCGTAAATAAGCTGTGCACCCTTGACAGCAATATCAATTACGCCGTCCATATCGGTCTTGAAAACAACCTTTCTCTGCAAGGTTGATGTTGAATTATAGAAGTGAACGATTACATTTTTTGCGCCGTGGATAGCCTCAAAAGTCTTTTTGATGAGGTGAGGTCTTGCCTGAACAAGTACCTGAATCGTCACATCATCAGGAATGTATCCACCGTCAATGAGTGTGCGCAAAATTTCGTATTCTGTTTCGCTTGCTGATGGGAATCCGACCTCAATTTCCTTGATTCCGACATCAAGAATTGTCTTGAAAAATTCGAGTTTTTCCTCCAAATTCATTGGGTCAACAAGCGCCTGATTGCCGTCTCGCATATCAACCGAACACCAAATCGGTGCTTTTGTGATTTGCTTGCTTGGCCAAGTTCTGTCAGGGATGTCAATCGGCTTGAAGCCAAAATACTTTTCGTAACCTTTTTTCATAATAAAAATCTCCTTTCATTTGGTGCAAAGGAATATAAAAAAGCCCCTACACTCAAAAGTATAGGGGCGTAAAATACGCGGTACCACCCTATTTCAGCAGTAAAAAACTGCCCTTTAGCATCAAACAATGCCTCAGCCTATAACGAAGCTACTCGGACAACCCTATTGATTTCTATTCAGGTCGTCGACTCCACAGAGAGCTATACATCATTTGCCATCCGCCGATTCACACCAACCATCGACTCTCTGAAGCAAGCAAACAATCTTTTTCTGCTTCCACATCTTTAAGGGTACTGTTAAGTTTTCAGTAATATTATTATAACAAAAAGATATGATTTGTCAAGATTTTTTAAAAATAAAATTTTAATAAAACAAATCAGGCTCCCCTAACCATTAGTGGAGCCGATTATGTTTGCTGTTAAATTTTTGAATAGCCGTAGCCGTTGCTGATTGCGTCAACTGGGATACCCTTTTGACAGAATGGGCAATCGTGTGACGGATAAGAGATATAACCCGGGATGTCTTTTTCGGTAAACAATGCGTTTACAGGAACATTGGCAATGCGTGCTTGCATTGAGAACGCAGCGGAAATGCCTGCAACCTTGCCACCGTAATATGCCACGCTTTCCATGGCACGCTCAATAGTTCTGCCCGAAGTGATACAAGAAATGAGGAGCAAAACATTTTTGCCAAAAATCATTCTGCGAAGATTATCTCTGAAAATCAAGTTGCCTGCGGCATCGTATTCACTGCCGACAACAAAGATTGTTTGGTCCGGATTCGGTGCCATCATAGTTGGGCTTGAAAGTTCCCTTGCCAAATATGCGCCGAGCGCCTGTGTTTCGTACAAACAGAGAACTGTGTCAACCTGAATGGCATTTGTGTTATAGTACTCTGCCATAAGTTTTGCCGCATCAACAGAGACATTGAGATTGTGCTTGATGTCGGATGTGCCGACATAATAATTTATATGATTGTTTGCAGAGATGAAGTGTCCCGGCATAACATGAATAAACACATTTTCATTTTTAGGATTGGTTATTGTGTAGACATTGTTCATAAAAAGATCCCCTTTTTTCTTTCATTTTACACTAAATTGCTATAAATTGCAAGGGGAAAACAAGATTTTTTATGCAAAATAGATAATTATTTATCGGTAAAACCCGACCGCCTTTTTTCTTCGCAAAAATTCACCTCCCCTTGTTGTAAGGAGAAGCAAACATCAAAAACAAAAAGCTCCTCGATTAAGAGGAGCTGATTTTGTATTGAAATGTTAGAAATCAAATGCGTCATCTGCAGGTGCTGCTGAATGAGGAGCAAACAAATTGTCGAAATTAGAATCTGTAATATTTCCATAACCGCTTGATGTTGTAATCACATCATCATTCATAAATTGTACCACATTAATTTGAGGTGATTCAAACTTTTTCATTATTCAATTCCTCCTTAAATTAAGCGTTCAAGTTAACTGTTACATACTCATCAGATGAATAAATTGTTGTCTTTACTCCGTCTTTTACATATTCAAGATATGCACGACCTTTGATTGATGTAACTTTTGAGCCAATTTCTGTGCCAAATCTTACAGTATATTCATTTCTCTCTGACAATTTTTCAGCCTTTACTTTAGCTGTTCTTGTGCCATCAGGGGAGAGAACTTCAACACCCCATTCAATAGCCTTTGCACCGGCAGGGAGATAGAACTTGCAGTTGAAGTTGGCATAATTCTTTCCTGATTTTTCGTCTTTTTCAGCGAATGAACCTGTTACGGCAATGCTTGCTGTTGCTTCAGCATCATAAGCCTTAACATAAATGTTGCTTGTCTTTGGTGCATAGAAATCTACGCCGTCAAGAACAGTGAGAAGTTTTGTGCATTGTTCGTCAGAATAAAGAGCATACTTTGTGCCTGCTACTGTGTTTGGAAGATATACATAGCTGTCGTATGCATAAGCCTGGCTCCAGTCACCAAAGTGAACTGTGCAGAACTCTGATGTTTGCTTGCAAGTGTAAGAAGCCTTTACGGTGTATTCGTTACCGTCGCCCTTTACAGAAGCAACATCCCATTTTTCAAAATCATAGAAAGGAATACTTGGAGCGTCAACTTTTGTTGTGTCAAGTGTCTCACCTTCAGCAACATATCTGATTGCAACAACCTGATTGTGTCTGCCGAGGAAAGTAACCTTTGATGAAGTCTTTGAACTGTCTTCGCCTGAAAGATAAGCATAAATCTTTGCGTCCTTTGTGATTACAAAAGAAGCCTTTTGATCAAAGTTATCAATAACAGTAGATGTGTTGCCGTTATCAGTTGTAACAACCCACTTCTTTACATTTGCCCCAGCATCGGCATTATAGGTTTCGCCATATTCAATATAGTCATTAAACTTTTCATTTTCAGTGGTTGAATCAAGACCTACTGTAACAAATATTACATTGAATTTTGACTGAACAACACTGTTGTTTGCTTCTTGAAGTTTTGTAACCAAAGCGTTGAGTTGAGCTTGATTTTTTACATTCTCTCTATCAATCTTTACAGAATCAATTACAGCTTTCAAAGCATTGATTGAATCTGCTGTATATCTGTTATTAGGATTCAAAGCCTTTGCCTCTGCTTCTTTAAGAGCAGCTTCATATGCACTTGTGTCGAGAGTTACATTACCGCATTCTGTACATTGACCATTAACAACATTACATGCTTCAAACTTTTCTGTTGCTTGTTCTTTAAATGTATAATTTGTAGCTTTTTCAGGCCAAGTGTATTCAGTCCACTTGTGCTGATTTTCGCCTGCATAAGTCTTTTGTGTACTTGCTGTGTTAGGTGTCTTGTTTGCCTCCAAAACCTTAACATCATTTTGAGCTTCAACAGTTGTTTCTGAACCGTCAGCCTTAATGAATGTGTATGTGTACTTTCTAATTTCAAGATTTGCTGTAGCAGTGGCATACTCGCTACATGCATCTTTTATTTCTTTAGCAAGTGCTGAAGTTTTTGTTTCAACATCGCTATCAGAAGCATCGTTAAAAGTAGCTTGTGGATCAATAGAAACCAACTTTGAAACAGCAGTATAATAAGCATTCAAAGATGAAACTGTATATTCTTCTTCATGTCCCCATACAGTGTTAAACAAATTTTTAAATGTATAATTGTTAACACCTAAAGATGAAGAAGTTGAAACATTTGCAAGAATGTCATAAACAGGCTTATAATTAACTACATAAACATTTGCTGAAGGTGTTCTGTTATATGTTCTGTTATACCAAGTAAAACCAATCTTATTTCTATGGCCAAATTCAAATGTAGGATTTGTATATTTTTCAAAATAATTTGTAGTATCGCCTGTGCCGGTATAATGCATCTTTGTCCACCAATAATAATCACCATTATTATGATTTTGAGTTGTGAACGGCAAGCAGTTTTCGCTATCATTAAAGCTCTTATAATTAAGAATAGTCTCATCTTTATCTGTTGACGAAAAATCAACATTTGATTTTAACAAACCTGTGCTATTGGTTAGCGAAACATTTTTATATCCCTTCCAATTATCAATAGAAAAAGGATTAGAACCCCAATTAAGTCTTACATAATATGCATTAACATTGGAACCACCAGTTGCATAAAGACCTGCATATACAGGCATATATGTAGCATCCGAAACGCCATTATATACCATTACAACATTTCTTGGAGCACACATCTTTTCTCCAAGATAATCTTTATCAACATCATTTACATTAACCTCTTTGCTACAATACACAACATTACCTTGATAGTCAGGAATAACCTGTCCGCCGAAATAAATTGTAGCATCAAAAGTTTTCGGTGCTGTATTGGCTGTTTCAGCACTTAAATTAGCAGGAATTTGATAATCGGCAGCTTGAGCTGTCAAAGCCGCAAACGGCATTGATGAAACAGCCATTACGCCTGCGATTAAGCCCGCAATTGTTTTTTTGATAAACTTTTTCATAATCATCCTCCATTTTTTATAGATTTGAGGCAAATGCTTCCTCTGTATAATTAATGAAAAATAAAACAATTATTCATTCTGCACAACCACAACTGCACAGAATTTTCAATCGTAAAGATTTTACCATAAATATACATATATTTCAACCATTTTTTGTTGGAATAAATCATAAAATATGACAAAATAGCGTTATGTTTTTTGTTTATATTAACAAGCGATTAATATTTCGACAAGAAGCGGAGGTTTGGTTGCCTTTGTTTTTTGCAAACAATACGCAATTTGCGTTATCGTTCAGCCCTGCAAGTACTAAACACCACGATTGGGCAATCAACATTTCACGCTGATTTTCTGCATTTGAAGCAAAAAACTCCCCTAATTATTAGGGGAGCCTTATTTTTGCCTCCCCTTATAAATAAGTGGAGGCTCTGTTGGTTGTTTATTCAATAATTGACTTGCCTGTCATTTCTTCAGGTTGAGGCATAGACATAACCTTGAGCATAGTTGGAACTATATCTGAAAGTTTGCCACCCTCACGGAGTTTTACATCACCGCAGTTGCAAACGATGAAAGGAACCTCATTTGTTGTGTGAGCTGTGAACGGTGAGCCGTCAGCTTCTTTCATTTGGTCTGCGTTGCCGTGGTCGGCAGTGATGAAGAGAGTTCCGCCATTATCCATAACAGCCTGATAGAGAGAGCCAACGCACTCATCAACAGCCTCAACAGCCTTTACTGCTGCATCGAACACGCCTGTGTGGCCAACCATATCGCAGTTTGCAAAGTTGACGATGACAACATCATATTTGCCTGAACGAACAGCCTCGTTGAGTTTTTCAGAAACGAGATAAGCAGACATTTCAGGCTGTAAGTCATAAGTTGCAACCTTTGGTGACGGGATAAGAATTCTATCCTCGCCCTCATTGACAGCCTCAACACCGCCGTTGAAGAAGAAAGTTACATGAGCGTACTTTTCTGTTTCGGCAATACGGAGCTGGGTCATACCGTTATTTGCAAGGTACTCGCCGAATGTATTTTTGAGTGACTGTGGCTTGAATGCAACATCAACATTAGGCATTGTTGCATCGTACTGAGTCATACATACATAGTTAACCGAGAAATACTTTCTTTCAAATCCTGAAAAATCAGGGTCAACAAAAGTACGAGTGATTTCTCTTGCACGGTCAGGACGGAAGTTGAAGAACACAACGGAGTCGCCGTCTGAAATTCTGCCCTCATTTTCAAGAGTTACAGTTGGAAGAACGAACTCATCAGTGAGATTTTTGCCATCGCCGTCAACAGTTTCGTATGAAGCCTCGATAGCGGCAACAGGGTCGGTATTCTTAATGCCCTCGCCTAAAACGACAGCGTCATAAGCCTTTTTAACTCTATCCCAGTTGTTATCTCTGTCCATAGCGTAGTATCTGCCCATTACAGTAGCAACCTTGCCCACGCCGATTTCGTTCATCTTTTCAATAGCTTCGGCAACATAATCCTTACCCGAAGTAGGCGGAACATCTCTGCCGTCCATAATGCAGTGAAGATAAACCTTATCTTGACCCATTCTTTTTGCAAGTTCTACAAGAGCATAGATGTGCTTATTGTGGCTGTGAACGCCGCCGTCGGAAACAAGGCCCATAAGGTGAAGCGCCTTGCCTGCATCAATTGACTTTTGAACTGCGTTTTTGAGCGCTTCATTTTCGAAGAACTCGCCGTCATCAATAGCCTTGGTGATTCTTGTAAGTTCCTGATAAACAACTCTGCCTGCGCCCATATTTGTGTGGCCTACTTCAGAATTGCCCATTTGACCGTCAGGCAAACCTACATCCATACCCGAAGCACCGATATAGGTGTAAGGATATTTTTCCATAAGCATATCAAGATTTGGCTTTTTTGCAGCCGCAACAGCGTTGCCAAAATCACTCTTATTATGGCCGAAGCCGTCCATTATACAAAGTACATTGGTTTTTTTCATAAATAATCTCCTTGGTTTGAAATTTGAGGCGTTAGGAAACAAACCCCTCGGTCGTGCAAAAACACGACAGTTTACCTTATAAATAAGGGGCGCCTAATTAAAAGTCGCCCCTACGATTAGGCGATACCGCCTACAATAATTATCTTATTTTGAAGCTGCCTTTACGATTACAGAGAAATCGTGAGCCTTGAGTGAAGCGCCACCGATAAGACCGCCGTCAACATTCTCCTTTGATGTAAGTTCATCAGCGTTGCCTGCGTTCATTGAACCGCCGTACTGAATTGTTACACCCTGTGCTGCATCGTCGCCATAAGCCTCTGCGATAGCTGCACGAACAAAGCCGTTGCCCTCGTCAGCCTGGTCAGCAGTTGCTGTTACGCCTGTGCCGATTGCCCATACAGGCTCATAAGCTATGATAACATTCTTGAGCTGCTCAGGCTTAACATTTGTAAGTGCCATCTTTGTCTGATATTTAAGAAGTGTTTCGGTGTAGCCGAGTTCTCTCTGCTCAAGAGTCTCGCCAACGCAAACGATAGCTGTAAAACCTGCATTAACAGCAGCGAGTGTGCGAAGATTAACAGTCTGATCTGTTTCTCCGAAATAAGTTCTTCTCTCCGAGTGACCTATAACTACATATTCAACGCCTGCTTCTTTAAGCATATCAGCCGAAATCTCGCCTGTGTATGCTCCCGAAGCCTTAAAGTGAATGTTTTCAGCACCGATTTTAATGTTTGAGCCTTTAGCTGCTTCAACAGCTGCGGGAATGTCGATATAGGGAACACAAAGAACAACGTCGCAATCCGCATCTGCTACAAGAGGCTTCATCTCATTGATAAGAGCCGTTGTCTCCGACGGAGTTTTGTTCATTTTCCAGTTACCTGCGATAACTGCTTTTCTTACTGATTTTTTCATAATATTTTTCTCCTATTCATTGAAATTTGCAGGTAAGAATAACCTACCTGCAAATAATAAATTATTTCTTATCGTTAAGAGCTGCGATACCGGGAAGCTCTTTGCCCTCAAGATACTCAAGAGAAGCACCGCCGCCTGTTGAGATGTGAGACATCTTATCAGCGAAGCCAAGCTTCTGGATAGCAGCAGCAGAGTCGCCGCCGCCGATAATTGAGATAGCGTTGCTGTCAGCGATTGCCGTTGCAACTGCGATTGTACCGGAAGCGAAATTGTCCCACTCGGAAACGCCCATAGGTCCGTTCCAAATTACAGTACCTGCATCCTTAACGGCATCAGCGAAAATTTCCTGTGTCTTAGGACCGATATCAAGACCCATCCAACCATCAGGAATTTCATCTGAATTAACAACCATAGCCTCTGTATCGGGCTTATATTCCTTACCAACCTTGTTGTCAACGGGAATAAGGAACTTAACGCCCTTTTCCTTAGCCTTTTCCATCATTTCCTTTGCAAGGTCAACCTTGTCAGCCTCAAGAAGTGAATCGCCGATCTGATGACCGAGAGCCTTCATAAATGTATAAGCCATACCACCGCCTATGATAAGTGTGTCGCACTTGTCAATAAGGTTTGTAATAACACCGATTTTATCCGATACCTTTGCACCGCCGAGAATAGCAACGAGAGGTCTCTTCGGATTTTCAAGAGCACCGCCGATAA
>OIYY01001052.1_pt1 | contig 16286 bp, 10 predicted proteins | sample 1588341 | NCBI WGS metagenome assembly OIYY01 (sample SAMN03283287) | human gut metagenome | biome: human-associated habitat; material: feces | host: Homo sapiens | place: Peru | collected 2012 | reverse complement strand
CAGCAATGGCTCCTTACATCTTCATGGAGCGTAACGGTATTCATATTATCGACCTCAACAAGACTGTTGCTAAGGTTGACGAGGCTGCTGAAGCCCTCAAGGAAATCGCCAAGACAGGTAAGAAGATCCTGTTTGTCGCTACTAAAAAACAAGCTAAGGATGCAGTTGCCGAGAAGGCAGCTTCTATCAATATGCCATACGTAAACGAGCGTTGGGCTGGTGGTATGCTCACCAACTTCCCTACAATCCGTAAGGCAGTTAAGAAAATGACAAACATCGATCGTCTGTTGAACGATGGTACATTCTCTAACCTCTCTAAGCGCGAGTTGCTTCAGGTAAGCCGCCAGCGTGCTAAGTTGGAGAAGAACCTCGGTTCTATCGCAGATATGGCCCGTCTCCCGGTAGCCCTCTTCGTTGTTGACGTAATGAAGGAGCATATCGCTGTTAAGGAGGCTAACCGTCTTGGTATTCCAGTGTTCGGTATTGTAGATACCAACTCTGATCCTAAGAATGTTGATTACGTTATCCCAGCTAACGACGATGCTAAGGATTCTGTAGATGCTATCCTTACTGCAGTTTGCGGTGCTATCGCTGAGGCTCTCGAGGAGCGCAAGGCTGAGAAGGCTGACGACAAGGCTGCTGCTGAGCAGAAGGACCAGCCTAAGAAGAAGGCTGCCCGCAAGGACGAGGCTGAGTAATTAGGCAAAGAAATATATACTGAAGCCATTGATTCTGTTTATGATTCGATGGCTTTAGTAGCTTTTAAGCAAAGATTATTATTAACTTTTTAATATAAAAATATTATTATGGCTGTTTCAATTGAAGATATCAAGAAACTTCGCGCTATGACTGGTGCTGGTCTTGCTGACGTTAAGAAGGCACTCACAGAGGCTGAAGGTGATTTCGATAAGGCAAAGGAGTTGCTCCGTGAGCGTGGTCTCGCTATCGCTGCTAAGCGTTCTGACCGTGAGACTTCTAACGGTTGCGTTCTCGTTAAGAAGGTTAACGATTTCGCTGCTATCATCGCTCTCAAGTGCGAGACAGACTTCGTTGCTAATGGTGCTGACTTCATCAAGTTGACATCTGACATCCTCGATGCTGCTATCGCTGCCAAGGCTCACACTCTCGACGAGGTGAAGACTTTGAAGGTTGGCGAGTCTGATGCTCAGGCTGCTGTTACACAGCGCTCTGGTATCACCGGTGAGAAGATGGAGCTCGACGGCTACTGCGTTCTCGAGGGTGACAATATCGAGGTTTACGACCACATGAACAAGCACACTCTCTGTACTATGGTTCAGCTCAACGAGAACAACGCGGAGGCTGGTCACAAGGTAGCTATGCAGGTAGCTGCTATGCGCCCTGTAGCTCTCGACGAGTCTTCTGTTTCTGAGGAGACTAAGAAGACTGAGCTCGAGGTTGCTGTTGCCAAGACTAAGGAAGAGCTCGTAGAGAAGGCTGTTAACGCAGCTTTGAAGAAGGCTGGCATCAACCCAGCTCACGTTGACTCTGAGGATCACATCGAGAGCAACACCAAGAAGGGTTGGTTGACACCTGAGCAGGCTGAGGAGGCACGCAACATCAAGAAGACTGTAAGTGAGGAGAAGGCTGCTTCTTTGAACCCAACTATGATCCAGAACATTGCTAATGGTCGTCTGGCTAAGTTCTTCAAGGAGAACTGCCTCGTTGACCAGGAGTTCCAGTTCGGTGATGGTGACAAGCAGACTGTTGCTCAGTACCTCGCTTCTCAGAGCAAGGATCTCAAGATCGTTGCTTACCAGCGCTTTACTCTTGCTGCTGAGTAATCATTACTCAAAAGCAAGCATTAATTTGACTTATAGTTAAATTAGAATACCCGGGAGTTATGAAGTTAAAGCTCTGCTTTACTTCTAACTCCCATTTCTTTTTTATAAAAATTTGATGTTATGAAGATATTTGCCATCGGTATGAACTATACCGAACACAATAAATCGCTGCATGGTACGTTATCTAAACCAGAGCGTCCTGTTATTTTTACCAAGGCTGATTCTGCGCTGCTCAACAACGGCAAGCCTTTCTTCATTCCGGATCATCTGGGAAGAATAGAGTATGAGACCGAACTGGTGGTGCGCATCTGCAAGTTGGGCAAGACCATTCCGCAGCGTTTCGCCCACCGCTATTATGATGCGGTGACCGTGGGCATCGACTTTACCGCCCGCGAGATGCAGAAGAAGCTGAGAGAGGCTGGACAGCCATGGGAGCTTGCCAAGGGATTCGACGGTTCTGCCGCCATCGGCGAATGGGTGGATATCCAGAAGTTCCGCGACATCCAGGCTATCCACTTCCATCTCAACATCAACGGCGAGAACGTACAGGAAGGCTGTTCGAGCGATATGCTCTACAAGGTGGATGAAATCATCTCCTACATCAGCCAGTATTTTACGCTCAAGACTGGAGACCTGCTCTATACGGGTTGTCCTACGGGATGCGGTCCGGTGAAGATCGACGACCATCTGGAGGGCTATCTCGAAGATAGAAAGGTGCTCGACTTTATGTGTAAATAGAAAGAATATATGAATAAGAGTAGAATATGGCAATACCTCTGTATCGTGGCAGTGCTGGTGCTGATGGCGCTGCCTGCTGCGGCACAGAGATTCTTCAACCTTACCTCGCAGGAGGTGAAGGTGGACTCCATATTGCCTCAATTCGTATATTCTTTGCCTTTGCAGGGTGATTATCAGGATTCTATCTATACGGTAACAGTGAAATATCCAGAGTATGTGGATATGCCTGCTACCGATATTTCTCATTACAACCGACTTTCGGGCGCTGCTCTTCCCGAGCAGGTGGCCATCTGCCAGCAGGTAACCGAATGCCGGAAACAAGGCTTGCTGGTAATTTCATTTTCTCCTCTCGTCTTCAGGGAGCACAGATATCAGGCGCTGGTGAGCTTCATGCTGGATATCCAGGCGAAGCCGCTGGTGCGCTCGCAGAGCCAATTGCATCTGCTGAAACGTTCGCAGCAGGAAGCCCGGCTGCAGACCCGCGGTGGGGAGGATTCTTCTCCCGCCTATGCCGACCATTCTGTGCTGGCAAGCGGAAAATGGGCAAAGATCAGGGTGAGCGAAACGGGTATCCATCAGTTGACTGCCGACGTGGTGCGCCGTGCCGGTTTTTCGGATATCAGCAAGGTGAAGATCTACGGTTATGGAGGAAATCTCCAGAATGAAGCGCTCTATGCCCAGGATATCCGTGAGACGGACGACCTGAAGGAGGTGCCGCAATATGTAGTGGATGGCAGACATTATTTCTATGCCCGCGGTGCGGTGAGCTGGAGCGGCCCGACGGCTACGGTGCGCACCCGCAATCCCTATTCAGACTATGGCTGTTATTTCATCACTCAGAGCGATGAGTCGCCGAGTCTCTGGGCAGATTCTGCCTCATTCGTATCTTCCTGCCATCCGATGCCGGAAGATTATCATTCTCTTTATGAAGTAGATGGGTTCAGCTGGATGCAGGGGGGAAGGAATCTCTTCCATCCTACAGCCGTCAAGGTGGGCGATACCCAGAAGGTGGTCATCACCAATCCTGCCGGATGCAGCCGGGGAAAGCTGGTGGTGGCTGTTACCGCCGGTACCAACACCCAGGTGCAGATCAGGAAGAATCGGCAGGAACTGGGAACCATGAGCCTCCAACTGCCTGTCAATACCAGCAGCAGTGCCTATCCGGTAGGCGTGGAAAGGAGCGCCACCTATCCGCTCCAGGATTTCGGGGAGAAGGATACCATCGAGATACAGCCACTCAGCGGCGGACCGGTTCATCTGGATTATGTAGCCGTAACCTGGGATCAGCCTGCGCCGTTTGCCGGTTTCGGAAGCCGGATTCCTGCAGCCGAGTATGTGTATGGCATCACTCCGCAGGATCACCATGCCGACGGGGCTGCCGACATGGTGATCATCATCCCAACCTCGCAGAAACTGCTCAAGCAGGCACAGCGGCTCAAGGAATTCCACGAAACCCACGACGGGCTGCGCGTGAATATCGTGCCCGCCGATGAACTCTATAATGAATTCTCCAGCGGTACCCCCGATGCCAATGCCTACCGCCGCTATCTGCGGATGCTGAGCGACAGGGCGGCTACGGCTGCTGACATGCCTAAGTATCTGCTGCTCTTCGGCGACTGCGTATGGGACAACCGGATGCTCACGGCAGATTGCAGACTGCTGAATCCGGATGATTACCTGCTCTGTCATGAGAGCGATGACTCGTTCAGCAAGACCACCTGCTACGTGAGCGACAGCTGGCTGGGAATCATCGGCGAAGGAAAGGGAGCCGATCCGAAAACCGAACTGCAGGATGTGGCGGTAGGTCGATTCCCGGTAACCACGGCGCAGGAAGCCAAGATACTGGTGGACAAGACCATCAGCTACAAGAAGAACGCCAATGCCGGAGCCTGGCAGAACACCCTGATGTTCATGGGAGATGACGGCAACGAGAATCTCCACATGGCGGATGCCAACGAGGTGGCAGACGATATCGCCTCGCTGTATCCGGGCTATCTCATCAGAAAGGTGATGTGGGATGCCTACACCCGCCAGACCTCCTCAACGGGAAATACCTATCCCGAAGTCTCCAGTATCATCAGGCAGCAGCAGGCTAATGGTGCCCTGGTGATGGATTATGCCGGACATGGAAGCGAGACCCAGATTTCGCATGAAAACGTGCTCAAAATCACGGATTTCGAATCGTTCAGAAACGAAAACCTGCCGCTGTGGGTGACGGCATCCTGCGACATCATGCCCTTTGACGGTACGAAATCTACCATCGGCGAGGCTGCCCTGCTGAATGAAAAAGGTGGAGCTGTGGCATTCTATGGTACCACGCGTACCGTGTTTGCCCAGCAGAACAAATATATGAACCGCGCCTTCCTGCGCAGGGTGCTGAGCCGGGAAGACGGCAAGCCGATCGCGATAGGCGAGGCACACCGGCTGGCGCAGAACGACGTGATGCTGGGCAATGTGATGGCGGGCGAGATAGACCGCTCGGAAAACCATCTGCAGTATGCCCTGCTCGGAGATCCTGCCCTCTCACTCAACCTGCCGATGATGAAGGTAGTGGTGGATTCCATCAACGGCATCTCCTGCCAGCGCACCGATACGGTTCCGCTGCTGAGAGCCGGAGATATAGCCAGGATTGCGGGACATGTGGAGACGGATGTGGATTTCCAGGGGGTAGTGACGGCTACGGTAAGGGATTCCAGGGAACTGGTTACCTGCAAGCTGAATGATGCCACAGCCGACGGAGCCTCCACAGCCTTCCAGTATTACGACCGCCAGAAGACGCTCTATCAGGGTGCTGACAGCGTATCCGGCGGCAAGTTCGCCTTCAGCTTTGCCGTACCTAAGGATATCAATTATTCGGGTGATATCGGACTGATGAATCTCTATGCCGTCAGCAACGACAAGGCGCTGTGGGCGAATGGAGAAAGCGCACGGTTCAAGGTGGGCGGCAGCGTGGTGGCAGGAAATGACTCCATCGGTCCGTCGGTATTCTGCTATCTGAACTCGCCTACCTTCGTGGATGGCGGCAATGTGAATACCACCCCTTATTTCGTGGCAAGGATATCCGACAAGGACGGAATCAATGCCGCAGGAAGCGGACTCGGCCATGACCTGAAGCTGGTGATAGACGGAGATCAGTCGAAGACCTACAATCTCAACGGTTATTTCTCGTATGATTTCGGAACCTATACCAGCGGTTCCACCTGCTACAGTATTCCGGAACTCCCACCAGGCAGGCATCAGCTTACCTTCACGGCATGGGATATCCAGAACAACAGTTCTACCACCACCCTCCACTTCAATGTGGTAAGCGGTCTGGCTCCATCGCTCTTCGACGTGGGCGTGACGGAGAATCCTGCCCGCAGCACCACTACCTTTATCGTTTCTCACGACAGGACGGAGAGCCGGATGGATGTGGTAATCGAACTCTATGATACTTCGGGCAGACAGCTCTGGCGCCATGCCGAGAGCGGAGTACCGGCTTCGGAGGTCTATACAGTGAAGTGGGATCTGTCGGTAGATGGCGGTCGCCCTCTGGGTACGGGCATCTATCTGTATCGGGTCAAGGTTTCATCGGATGGCAGCAGCTATGCCTCCAAGACCCGGAAACTGATCATTATAAAATAGAAAATATCATCATATAAAATAATGTAGTATGAATAGAATCGTCAAGATATTCGCAACCGGTTTCCTCTCGGTATGGACGCTGGCGGCATCGGCGCAGAATGGAGAGGGAGACACCAAGGAGAGTCTTTTCAATCCGGTAAACTATGCCGTCATCTCTCAGACCATAGCGCCCGATGCCCGCGGCGGAGGTCTGGGTGATGTGGGTGCGGCAACCGATCCGGATGTCAACTCGCAGTATTGGAATCCGGCAAAGTATCCTTTCAACATCTCCAGGGCGGGCGTGGCGCTGAACTTCACTCCATGGCTCCGCTCGCTGGTCAACGACATGAATCTCGCCTATCTCTCGGGCTATTACCGCATAGGCGATTACAGTGCCGTATCCGCTTCGCTCCGTTACTTCAACATGGGTGAGGTGTTTCTTTCTGAGCCGGGAGTAAACGACAATACGATGACCATCAATCCCTATGAGATGTCGATCGATGTGGCTTACTCTCTGATGCTCAGCGAGAAATTTTCCCTGGCGGCAGCCATCCGCTGGATCTATTCCGACCTGCGCTTCGACTATCAGGAGGAAAATTCGCCAGCCTCGGCTTTTGCGGCGGATATCGCAGCCTATTATCAGAACTATGTCAACATCGGACCGCGAGAGTGCCAGTTGGGCGTAGGTCTGAACATTTCGAATATCGGCAGCAAGATAACCTTCAGCGGTCAGGAGTATGGCGAGTTCCTGCCAACCAATCTGCGTCTGGGAGCCTCACTGATGATTCCTATCGACGAGTACAACCGCTTTACCATCGCCGCAGATGCCAACAAGTATCTCGTGCCGACGGTACCTGCGCAGAAGGAGGGAGAGGACAACTCGGAGTATGAAGACCGTGTGCATCGCGAATACAACGATATTTCGGGCATCAGCGGCATCTTCAGGAGCTTCAGCGATGCCCCAGGCGGATTCAAGGAAGAGCTGGAGGAAATCAACTATGGCGTAGGTGCCGAGTATGTATATAATGACAAGTTTGCCCTGCGTGCCGGTTATCATCACGAGAGCCAGAGCAAGGGCAACCGCAAGTACTTCACGGTGGGAGCCGGTTTCAAGATGAATGTCTTCTCGCTCGATGCTTCCTATGTGGTAGCCACCGCCAAGAGCAATCCGCTCGACCAGACCCTGCGCTTTACGCTGGCGTTCGATATGGACGGATTGAAAGACCTGTTCAAGCGATAGATAAACATATTAATAACTTTAATCATAAATATAAGATTATGAATATTCGTGTAGGATTTGGATACGATGTTCACAAGCTGGTAGAGAACCGTGACTTGTGGCTGGGTGGTATCAAGATAGATTATGAGTTGGGTTTGCTCGGCCATAGTGATGCCGACGTGTTGATTCACGCCATTTGCGATGCCCTGCTGGGTGCAGCCAATATGCGTGATATCGGTTATCATTTCCCAGATACGGCAGCAGAGACCCTTAATGTGGATTCCAAGATTCTGCTCAAGAAGACGATGGACCTGATTGCCACCAAGGGATATACCCTGGGCAACATCGATGCAACGGTCTGTGCAGAGCGTCCGAAGCTCAATCCGCATGTTCCTGCCATGAAGGAATGCCTGGCAAAAGTGATGGGGGTAGAGGAAGATCAGATCTCCATCAAGGCTACAACCACAGAAAAGTTGGGCTTTACCGGAAGAATGGAAGGAATCTCAGCTTACGCTACAGTATTGATAGAAAAGGCTTAATGAGGGTTAAAAACTCGTTAGTTTTTGATGAATTTTCTAATAATTCGTTGATTTATATCAAAAAATCTCAAAAATAATACTTTTTTTGCCAAATTATTTGGAGATTTGTAGAAAAAGTACTATCTTTGCAGCGTCAAAAGGTTAATAGATTGTTTAGGTTAGTAGTAATAGATTTAGGTTTTTAGTTATTAGGTTTTAAGGTAGATTGTTTAACCGATAATTGAAAAAGTCGTGAGACTATTTTGATTAGATTTTTTAAGTTAAACATATTGCATGCCACAGCTCGTTGAGAGTTGTGGTATGTTTTTTTTTATGCCCCTTTCTCCCCCTTCCGTTTCCTCTTTTCTGATTTCCTCGAAAAAAACATGCCTTTTTATTTTGTTTTGTCTCCGAATTGTGCTATCTTTGCAGTATCAATCAATATACGCAGCTTTTTGCGGTATCAAAAATATACGCAGATGAGAGTACTCATAGTAAATACAAGTGAAAAAACAGGCGGAGCAGCAGTAGCAGCCAACCGCCTGATGGATGCCCTTAACAACAATGGCGTTAAGGCAAAGATGTTGGTACGCGATAAGGAGACAGAAGACATCACCGTGGTCAGTTTGCCCCGTTCGCTCAGGTTGCAGTGGAACTTCCTCTGGGAGCGCTGGTGCATATTCTGGCATCTCCATTTCTCCCGCCAGCGCCTCTGGGAGGTAGACATGGCAACATCGGGCACCGATATCACCAAGCTCCGCGAGTTTCAGGAGGCAGATGTCATCCATCTTTCCTGGATCAACCAGGGCATGCTCTCACTCAAGAACATCCGCAAGATTATCCGCAGCGGAAAACCGGTGGTATGGACCATGCACGATCTCTGGCCAGCTACCGGCATCTGCCATTACGCCCGCGGCTGCAACCGCTATGCATCCGCCTGCGGCAACTGTCCGCTTCTCCCCAATAAAGGCAGCAAGAACGACCTCTCAGCCAAGATATTCCGTCGCAAGAAGGAACTCTACCATCGCGGTGCCATCTCCTTCGTCACCTGTAGCCGTTGGCTCGAAAGACAGGCAAAGGTCAGCGGTCTCTTCGTAGGTCAGCGCATCACCAACATCCCGAACCCGATAGATACCCACGTGTTCTGTCCGCAGGATCAGGCAGAGGCGCGTCTCCGTGCCGGTCTGCCAGCCGACAAGCATATCATCCTCTTCGTATCCCAGCGCGTAACCGACGAGCGCAAGGGCATGCGTTATTTCATCGAAGCCATCGACCGGCTGGTAGCGCGCTATCCCGAGATGAAGGAGAATACCGCCATCGCCATCCTGGGCGGCCATTCCGAGGAAGTGAACCTCACCCTGCCGTCCTATTCGCTCGGCTATGTCAGCGATGAGAAGCAGATTGTGGCAATCTACAATTCAGCCGATGCCTTCGTGCTGCCATCGCTCGAAGATAACCTCCCTAACACCATCATGGAGTCGATGGCGTGCGGCGTGCCGAGCATCGGTTTCAGGGTAGGAGGTATACCGGAGATGATAGACCATCAGCAGAACGGCTATGTAGCCAACTACCGCGATACCGAAGACCTGGCTACCGGCATCCACTGGGTGCTCGAAGAGGCTGATAGAGCGGCGCTGAAGCAGGCATGTCTGCAGAAGGTAGCACAGAACTATTCGCAGCATGCCGTAGCATTGAAATATATTGAAGTTTATAACGAGGCGATGGCCTACAAAAACTATAAGTTATGATTAAGTTCACCGTCGTAACCTGTACGTTCAATGCCGAGAAAGAGTTGCAGCGTACCCTCGACAGCGTGCAGCGCCAGACCTATTGCAACATCGAGCACATCATCATGGATGGCGGTTCCCGCGACCGCACCCTCCAGCTGGTGAAGGCATATCAGCATCGCAATGCAGTAGGCGAGAGCTCGCACGAAATCGTGGTGATATCAGAGCCCGACAAGGGACTTTATGATGCCATGAACAAGAGTATCGACCGTGCTACGGGCGATTACCTGGTGTTTATGAATGCCGGCGACACCTTTCCTACAGCCGATACGCTGGAATATGTAGAAGGCTGTGTAGGCGAAGGCGAAGTATTGCCTGGCGTGCTTTACGGCGATACCGATATCGTGAACGAGATGGGCTATTTCCTGCGTCACCGCCGCCTGGCTCCACCTAAGAAACTCACATGGCGTTCATTCATCTGGGGCATGCTGGTATGTCACCAGTCGTTCTATGCCCGCACAGACATAGCCCGTGAGATTCATTACGATCTGCACTATCGTTATTCGGCAGATGTAGACTGGTGCATCCGCATCATGCGGGAGTCATCTCGCCGCAAGTTGCCGTTGCGCAACGTCCATGCCGTCCTCACCCATTTTCTGGATGGCGGCATGACCACGCAGAACCACAAAGCCTCCCTGAAGGAGCGTTTTCAGGTGATGCGCACCCATTACGGCCTTCTTCCCACTATTGCAGTTCATGCCTGGTTCGTGATAAGAGGGGCTGTAAAAAAGTAAAAAGGTAAAAAGAGCCTTAACCCCTTTCGTTTAGTTAATAATTTATAGTTAATAGTTGATAGGGCAGCCTCGCTCGACGGCGTTAGCCCTCTATAAACTATCAACTAAAAAAGCGGCCCCGTTCCCAGCGATTCCATCGCTGGTCCCCTTAAGTCTTGAAAAATAGCCCCTGGTGTGTTCTTGCATCAGGGGCTTTTAACTTTACGGGGACCAGCGATGGAATCGCTGGGAACGGGGACGAACGGGGGTACGCCTTTTTTACCTTTTTACCTTTAAAAGCCCCTTCAGGTCGGCGATGACGGCCTGGGTGTAGGCTCTTATCTGAGATTCTGACAGATCGCTGATATGCTCGGGAGCGAGGGCGGCGATGTGCTGGCGGGTCTCCATCTCTATCATCGTGGCGATAGGGAGGAGCTTGTGGGCTGTCTTGCCGATGGCTTCTATCGATAACTCGCCTTCTGTTGCCTGCTGGAGGTTCTGGAGATGGGATGACAACTCCTGCTTGACGGTGCTGAGTATCTCGGCTTCTGCCTCCGGATCGCCTTCTGCAAAGGTCAGGAGGGGTGCAAAGCGGGAATTCTTATTGGATTCCTCTGCTATATCCTCTGCTGCTGATGCAGTATCCCTTGTTTTCTCTGTAATATCCTCTGTTTCTGATGCTGCATCCTCCAATCCGAGGATTTCTTTCAGCTTCTCTGTGCTGAACGGCTTGAAGAGGCAATCGTCGAAACCGGCTTCTTTCAACTCTCTGATGATGCTGGCATCGTGGGCAGTCATCGCTACTACCTTCATGTGGCTGTGGTTGATGTGCTGAATCATCCTGATGCCGTTCATCTCGGGCATTTCGATATCCATCATCATCAGCGCAGGATGCTCGTTGTGGAGCACGGTGAGCGCCTCGGCTACATGCAGACAGGCAAAGACTTGCCAACTGTCGCCTACCAGCTTCTTCAGCATCTCCTGAAGCAGACGGAGCTGCAACGGGTCGTCATCGAGCAGCAGTATCTTGTGATTTTCGAAATGGGGCTTGGCTGGGGCGAGGGGCTTCTGCTCTTCTGCCTCTTCTACAGCAGGAGCGGTACCTAAGGCAAGCGGAATGGTGACGGTGAAGGTGCTGCCCTTGTCCTTGACGGATTCCAGACGCAGGGTGCCCTGAAGCAGATTGACCAGCTCCTGGGTGATGTTCAGCCCGAGACCGGTGCCCTCGATGCCCTGGGCACTCTTCAGACGGGTGAACGCCTGGAACACCTTCTGGCGCTCTTCGGTGGTCATGCCCTTGCCGGTATCCCTTACCGAGAAGGTGAGGAGGTGCTGGGGACTGATGGCTGCCTGGATGGTGATGCTGCCCTTATCGGTATACTTGATGGCATTGCTCACCAGGTTGTTGAGTATCTGACGGATACGGAAGGCATCGGCACGGTAGTAGGTCTGCGGACTGCTGATGCCATCGAGCTCCAGATGCAGTTCCAATCCCTTCTCCTGGCTCAGAATCCGCATCTCTCCGGCACACTGGCGGAACATGTCGGCAGGCGAGAAATCTACAGGGTTCAGCTTCATCAGTCCGTTTTCCAACTGGTGATAATCGAGCAGGGCGGCAACGAGCCGGGAGAGATGGGTGGCAGAACCCTTGATGCTGTTGAGACAGGAGATGCCCTGCGGGTTGTCGACATAATCCTTCATCAGGTCGATGAAGCCCGAGATGCTGGCAGCCGGAGCCTTGATGTCGTGGGTGATGGTGAGGAGCAGGCGTTCGCGCTGGTTCATGATGCGCCTGATTTCCTCGTTAGCCTCTTCGAGATTCTCGCGGTAGATGCGTTCCTTCTGCGTATCGCGGTAGATGTAATAGACGAGGATGACGGCGGCTGTGATGGCTACGATGGCAAGCAGACCTATCTGCCAGAGCAGATTCTGGCGAGCCTGCATCGCCTGGTTAATAGCCTGCTGCATCGCCTGACGTTCGCGCTGGTGGATATCGTTGAGCTGCTGGGAGGAGCGCAGGGCGAGGCGGGCATTGGTTATCTGCAGGTCTCTCACCTCGCGGTTGATGGCATCATGGTTATCGCGCGTAGACTGCTTCTCCTTGCGGTCAATCTGTTCCAGGATATTGGCTACGTTTTCGGCTACGTTGACCGGGGTAGAGAGGGTATCGGTGATAGCCTGGTTGCTGTCGCGCCTGATGCTGAGCGTTTCGGCATGCTCCTTTCTGAAGGCATCGGCAAGACGGCGGAAGAAGCCCTTGCGGGTTTTCATCACCTCTACGGTGGTGTTCTTTGCCACATGAGTCTTGGGTGCCTTGGAATGCACGACAACGGAATCTTCGCCATTGTTGAGGCTGTTCATCTTCTCGTGCAGATAGTTGTGGGATGACTTGCCCTGCATGGCGCGGGTAAGCTGCTGCAGATTGGTCTGTTCCTCCTTGAGCAGATGAGACATGGTGCTGTCGGCTGCCTGGCGCTTTTCGATATAGTCGCGGGTAGCCTGGTTGATAGCGAGCACGGTTGTGGTGTTGCGATATACCAGCCCTATCGCCAGAATCAGTACGATGGCGACGATGATGTAACCCAGGGCTACCTTGAAAGGAACGTTTGTTTTCTGCATCTTCTCTTTTAATGTTTGAGTCTTTTTGCTATTTGCGTGCAAAGTTAATCAAAAATGCGATATAAACCAACGAAAACAGGAGATAAATGCCAAAAGCTGGTCATCTATCTCCTGTTTCATTGAAAGCGACGCGTAATTACTATTTTCTGAAGGTGAATTTACTCTGCTACGGTTGAATCCACTGTTGTTGCCGGTGCCTCAACAGGTGTTGCTGTTGTGTCGGCTGGAGCTACTGTGTCTACTGGTTCTGAACCTGCAACGTTTACCATTCTGTTACCTGCAAATACATTGCTAACTGATACCATTGCTACTGCTGCGATTACTGCAAATACTAACTTTTTCATAATTCTTTTGTTTTTTAATTGTGAATATTATTGTTTATTAATTCTCTTGCTGAAACTCATTTGCGAGTTCGCTAAATAATATCACAATAGGCGTGCCAGAATTTGATGAATTCGGTTAAGTGTCTGATAATCAGGACGAATGATGTTTTATGCCAGAAATGGGGTGTGGGGAAAGTGGGGAAAAGGTGTAGAAAAATTCCCCAATATAGTGTGGAATATATTGGGGAATCGGGGTGTGGCATGTTTACTCCATGCCGTATTTCTTCATTTTGTTGTAGAGTGTCTTGCGGTCGATGGCAAGCAGTTGGGCTGCCTTGCTCTTGTTGCCGTGGGTGGCTCTCAGGGCAGCGACGATGCTTTCCTGTTCCGACTGTTCGCTGTGCAGCTCCATATTGATTGGTCGGGCTGTGGAGGTCTGTGCCATCGTCTTCTCCAGTTCCTGGGCACCGATATACTTGCCACGGGTGAGCAGGGTGGCGCGCTTCATCACATTGTTCAGTTCGCGCAGGTTGCCCGGCCAGTCGTATGAGGCAATGATTTCTGAGGCTTTGGCATCCAGTCCGAGCACATTCTTGCCCAGTTCCTGGTTGGCATGCTTGATAAAGAGGTTGGCAAAGAGGAAGATGTCGGCACCTCTGTCCTTGAGGGCAGGCATGTAGATGGTAAACTCGTTGATGCGGTGATAGAGGTCCTCTCTGAACTTGCCTTCGGCTACCGCCTGCGCCAGATTCTCGTTGGTGGCACAGATGAGTCGGATATCCACATCAATCTCCTGCGTGCTGCCCAGCGGACGGATTTTCCTCTCCTGCAAGGCTCTGAGGAGCTGCACCTGCACTTCGTAGTTGAGGTTTCCCATCTCATCGAGGAAAACCGTTCCGCCGTTAGCTATCTCAAAGGCGCCCTTCTTATCCTGTTCGGCTCCGGTAAAGGCTCCCTTCTTATATCCGAAGAATTCAGATGCCGCCACCTCCTTAGGGATGGCACCGCAGTCAATGGCATAGAAAGGCTTGTCCTTGCGCAGACTCTGTTCGTGGATGCTGCGCGCCACATATTCCTTTCCGGTGCCGCTGGCTCCGAGAATGAGCACTGACATCGGGGTAGGGGCAACGAGCGAAACGAACTCATAGAGCTGTTTTGAAGCCTCGCTTTCACCTTTTATATATCTAGGCACCTCCGTAGCGCCCTGCTGTTCTTCTTGGGGCGCATCCTGCATGGCGGCAGATTCCGCACGCTGAGGGGCTGGAGCCGCAGAAGCAGCCGACTGGATAGCCTCACGGATTTTCTCTAAGAGGATTTCGGGATGGAAGGGTTTAGCCACGTAATCGGTAGCACCCGATTTCATGGCACATACGGCATTCTGAACCTCTGCATAGCTAGTCATTACGATAAAAGGCAGGTGGGCATCGGATTTTCTGATATGCTGGAGCAATACCAGTCCGTCGTGGTCGGGCAGGCGCAGGTCGGAAAGAACCAGATGGAATGCATCTTCTGCCGCCATCGCCTTGATGGCAGCGCCTACGGATGTTACCCTTTCCACATCGAATCCTTTCTTTTTGAGCCAAGTCTGTATCATGGTTCCGAATGCCAAATCGTCTTCTACAATCAATATCCTCTTCATGATGTTCTGTTTTATCCTCTTCTGAAATATCGTTATATATAACTTTGTGCAAAGGTACGGAAAAGTTGTATGGAAAGCTATTTAATTCACATTATTTAGCAATAAAACCGACTAAAATTCTACAAACCCTGTTCTATTATCTTATTTTTAGTGAAAAGAACAATTGTTTTTTGATAAAAGCATGCTAGTTGCTTTATTTTTTGTATCTTTGCATCCATGTTATAACAAGATTTAGAGTCATGAATCCGATAGTACAAACCATCATATTGTCAGCTTCGGCGGTGCGCATGTTGCCGCATATCGCTCTGTATCTGCTCCATAAGAAGGAGATAGATGCCGACCTGCTGAAGGTGCAGGACAGGAAGCCTACGGTGCTCAACCTGATCAAGGCATGCACCCGCGAAAGGAGTTTCCGCAATCTGTTTTATTACCGCCTGGGCGAATACCGTTCGGTTTTCATCAGCTGGCTGTTGCCTCCTGAGCGCACGATGACCATCTGGTGCCCGCATATCGGAAAGGGTGCGCATCTGGAGCACAGCTATGCCACCTATCTCAACGCAGAAAGCATAGGTGATGACTTCTACTGTCTGCAGATGGTGACGCTGGGCAACGGCAAGGGCGGCAGGCCTACCATCGGGAATGACGTGAAGATTTATACCGGAGCAACGGTCTTCGGCGGCATCCATATCGGCAACCACGTGACGATAGGAGCCGGTGCCGTGGTATTCCAGGATATCCCCGACGGGGCTACCGTGGTAGGAAATCCGGGGAGAATAGTAAAACAGGAAGATAAAAAAGATTAGAAGATATGGCAGAAACACTGAAGGAGAAAACAGCCAAGGGACTTTTCTGGGGGGCAATGAACAATGGAGCGATGCAGGTTATCGGACTGGTATTCGGCATCATCCTGGGACGACTGCTGTCGAAGGAAGACTATGGAATGATGGCGATGATCAATGTGTTCCCGCTGATAGCAATTGCACTCCAGAACAGCGGATTCGCTTCTGCCATCGGTAACCTGAAGCATCCTACCTCCAATGATTACAACTCCGTGTTCTGGTTTAACATCATCGTGGGCGGTTCTCTTTATATCATCCTTTTCCTCTGTGCCCCTTTCATTGCAGATTTCTATCATGACGACCGGCTTATCGCGTTGTGCAGGCTGGCTTTCGTCACGATTCTCTTTTCCAGTCTGGGGACGGCTCAGGCTGCTTTCCTCTTCAAGAACATGATGGTGAAGCAGCAGGCGAAGGCGAGTATCACGGCGGTGCTGCTGTCGAGTAGCGTGGGTGTTCTGATGGCTTGGAATGGCTTTGCTTATTGGT
>OIYY01001051.1_pt1 | contig 16320 bp, 9 predicted proteins | sample 1588341 | NCBI WGS metagenome assembly OIYY01 (sample SAMN03283287) | human gut metagenome | biome: human-associated habitat; material: feces | host: Homo sapiens | place: Peru | collected 2012 | reverse complement strand
CCAATATGGCGAATATTTCAGCATGCATCATGGACACCTTCCACTTCTGGTGGGTAGGCTTCTACAGAGTCATCGATGGAACCCTTGTGCTGGGTCCTTTCCAGGGACCGCTGGCCTGCACCCGCATCAAACGGGGTAAGGGAGTTTGCGGAACGGCTTGGGACAAGGCGGAAACCATCGTGGTAGAAGATGTTGAGAAATTTCCAGGGCATATTGCCTGCAGCAGCGCCTCCCGTTCTGAGATTGTAGTGCCTGTTATCAGAAATGGTGAGGTGATCGCCGTACTGGATATTGACAGCGAACACCTCAGCACCTTCGATGCTATTGACAAGGAATGGCTGGAGAAAGTGGCAGAATTATTTGCCGCCAAAGCGCCATCCCAAGCCTAGCATCAGATTGTTAGGAGTCTTGAAATCCACCAGACTGTAGCCGATGTGCAGCATGGCACGTCGGCTCACATGAATCTTCAGGGCAAGCACCTCATATACACCCCTGAAATCGTTGCGATTGCCAAGCAGATAGGTTCCCGCACCAAAGTTGATGCTGAAATAAGGCATGGCAAACTCGCCACGAGCCGAAAGCCCCAGACCAGCCTGGGTACTAAACTTATGATTCACATCCTCGCCCCAAGGATCATTCTCCCTGCTAGCCGAACGGTCGTACACACCATCAAGCGAAGCACCCAAACTCAGCCACGGGTTCAACCGGTACATCGGGTTTACATTGAAGCCCATCACGGCATACTTGCCATCCAGCAGATAGCTCGACACCCCATCATGAGCAATACCCTGCTTCCATGCGCCATACAATACCACATCCGTGTAAAGTCCACGCCTATCCGGCAACTTCTCCCGCTCCACCTTCGGCACAGCCAATGGTTGTCGGTTGATGTAATAAGCCAGTCCCAATCTTATGCCACCCGTATTGAGTCCCATATTAGGATAAGTGGTGTTGCCATTAGAGAAATGAGTCAGCGAAATACCGGCATTCAGATCAAGATATTTCGAGAGCATCCACTTCATATACACATCAACATCAATATATGCCGTAGCCTTGGAGCCAATCACCTTGTTTTCAGGATTGTTCAGCTCGTCATAGGCATTCCATCCGAACGCCATACCCAGGTTCCACTCATAGTTGAGCGACACCCTGCGGGATAGGTTCACAATCGGTGCCCCCTGAAACAGATACACGGATATCGGGTTCGCCAGCCACGGGTTAAACTCATGTCTAGCCATACCCACACCCTGATATACCCCCTGATAGATGGAGCCAGGCCTCACCTCCTCCCTATTCATGAAGGCATACTTCAGCGTAAAAGTCATGTCGTGATTCATCGTCCGGGCCTCATCATTCCCCCCACGCAGAAACTCGTTGGTATGAAAAATAGTGGCTGGCACCACATCAGCGGCGATGCGATGAACGGTCTTGCAGCTGTCTTCCTGCGAAGTGGCAGGCAAAGTCATGACAGCCAACATTGATATAACCCATAAACGTAAAAGCATATTATCTTATTTTTTCTTTATACGAATGTGATGAAAAAAAGTGTTACTACTAGGCTCAACAGAAATGCCGACTGCAGTGAGCAGACCTGCTGACTAGGCTCGGCAGAGGTGCTGAGCCTAGTAGCAACAGTTGGGAAGATACTTGATTGCACCCGAGAAGATACTTACTTCACCCCCAAAAGCCGTTTACTTCAACTTCCTATCATCATTCCTTCTTCCTCAAACGATAGATTGTAACAGGATCTTCTTTGGTAGCATACATTCTGGCTGCCGGTTCCTCACAGAGATCATTCAATACCTTATTGGCATGATAGCGGATGACACCGAATTTGCGAATCATATCCTTCACAACCTGTCTGCCATTAAACAGGCTGTTGAGGAAGCAAATGAGCAAATCCTTGTTCATTGCCGTTCCAAAAATTCGCTTGAAGCCGAAATCGGTCAGCAGGCTGATGTATCTTTCCTCAATCTGTTTCATTAAATTGTCTCCTTATCATTTATCACTTGTTTGTTCCGAGATATTCGGTTTTCTTCTAAGTCTGCTGCAAAGATAAGGTTTTTATTCTTATTGAGCAAGAAAATCGTGGGATTTTTTCTTGAATTCAGCACTTCTGCTCCTCATACAGATATCAGGCTACTTCCAGAAAATCGGGAGAGCGGGATATCTTGACCACCACTGCGTGATGACGCACAAACTGCATACAGATGCGAGCAATGCTCTCCATATTCATGTAAATAATATTCAAGGAAGAGAGAATCAGGCGGAAACGCCCGAAAAATGGGGAAAAAAGAGATGGAGAATTTTCCCTTAAGGGTTTTTATTTTTTTCCTTAAGGGAAAATATATTTTCCCTTAAGGAAAAAGAAAGTTTCTCTTAAGAGATTTTTCCACCAAATTTAACTTGTAAAGTTATTTATTACTAACAATGCTATACCCCCACTCCATAAACTCATCTCTCGCAGCATATCCCTTGGAACGGCTGTGAGGACAGTAGAGGTGAGCAAGTTCCTGCTTGCTCATCACTCTACGTTCTACGAACCCTATCTTTTACTCTATTTCCTCTATTCTTGCCAACTCCCAGCCCTTAAACTGCATGATAATCTTATGAAGCGTTGTGCCCTGGCGAAGAGCCTCAACCCTTGGGGCATCGGCATATCGCCTAATCTGTTCCACTGCATCCAACCATTGCTTCTCCGACTTCTTCATAGGGCTACCATCTTCCTTCAAGACATCCTTCAACTCTTCATCAAACTCCTTTCTGGAGAGAACCTTGAGTTCGAGGATATAACTGTGCTGACTGGCATAATGGGTATGATCAGGCAACAGGAAGAAATCACAATAGCCATGATTCAGCTCCAATTCGGGAGCCGTGATGTAATAATCGTTGAGGTTCAAGTATGCCATAAAGAAACCTTGCAGATTTCGCTCCGATTCTATTCCGTCACGCACAGAAGAAACCTTAGCGTAGGCTTCAGCCATGAAACGCAGTCCTTCCTCCCATATACCATCATAAGCCATATCATAATAGTAATCCGTCAATCTGTTGGTATCTACATACGACTTTGCCTGATACTCTTCTTCCAAATATCCGTAATACTGCTTGCGAACATTATTATTAGGAATGCCCAAAATCAACTTAGAACCACGTGTACCCTTGATGGTCAACATACCATAATAAAACAGCAAACTTGGGAAGATTTCAGCCTTCGGTATCTGATAGGCAGAGAACTGCTCCTCCAGTTGGGCAACAATCTGTCCCTCTTCAGCTATCTTGCGGATGATACCCTTGCGCTCGCCATCCAACTTATCGAATTGCAAGAGTTTCTTCATCTTGCCATAATCGGTCTTGGTATTCGGGTCTATCATCTGCCGAGGAGAGCGTCCGTAATCCATGTAGTTGCGGAGATAGTAGAGCACCATGTCGCAATTAAACATTCTGACACTCTTATTCAATGCTTCTTCTGCAAAGCAATAGTTGTCGTACCAAGGCTTCATATCGTTGACGATGGCTTCCACATCGCTATCTGCAGGAATGCTTCCCATCTCCTTATAATAAGTGAACATCTCGACTACATCCTTGGTAGAGAAGCCCAGCATCTCGTCGAACTCTGGCTTTACGGAGATATTCCATCCCACATTATACCCACTTGTCACATCATCCAGGGTTACAGGACTGACACCCATCATGAAGATGCGCTCGAAGTTTCCCTTGAACTTCTTGAAGACATCCCGATAGAAACCATCAGCATGAGTAATGGCATGATACACTTTCTCACCATGCTCATTGAGCACTACATTAGTAAAATTATCATACTCATCGATGATAAGATAAAGCTGAAATTGATTTGCCCTTGCTGCATCAAAGATTATCTGCATCTTATCAGCATACTGTGTCTTAGTCTTGATTTCCTGAACCTTCTTATCACCATAATATGCAGCATACTGCTCTGCAAAACTATCCAACTTGATACAGAGATAGGCGTTGAATCTTTCCTCCAAAACTTCTATCTTACCTGTAATTTGAGAAAAATCCAGGAACAGTACCTGGTAAATTCCTTGCAGGGATGTAGGATGCTGGCCTATCCACAAATTACCGAAGAGTTTTTCGAAACTCTCCTTCTGGTTACAGTCATAGTAAGAGTAGAGCATACTAAGAAATATGCTCTTTCCAAAACGCCGGGGACGGATGAAGAAGAGATTGCGAGGCTGCTTCTCCAGCTCTGGCAAAAACATCGTCTTATCGACATAATATAGATTCTGACTCATCACCGTGGCAAAATCAGATACTCCGTATGGTACTTGTTTTACTTGCTGTTTCATCATGCTATGAAATTTAACCAGTTTATACGTGCAAAGTTACTGCTTTATTTTGAAACGACCAAAGTTTTCACTGCTTTTTTGTTCAAACAAATAATCCCTGCCATAGGAAGCCTTTCCTACAGCAGGGATTTTTCTATTTGGGAATCATCAAAAATGACGAAACCATCAGTCCTTAACCATTATTAACTATCAGTTCTATCAATCGCGAACTTTCTGCTTGCAAGGAGATATTGGTAAACAAATGAATGTCATACTCCATACCAATATGCTTACCACTATCAACATTCATTGGTTGCAAAAAGGCATAGTGATAGCCATCAGACTCAAAAAATACGTGAGTCATCCAAAAGCCATTCCTCATACCCAAATCCTATCTTGTTTTCATAGGAATCCCCATACTGAGACTTTCCTTCGCTTCCCGAAGGTCATTTCCAGTCATGGGTATTCCAACATATTCTTGCAATTTTCTCCATATCGCAACCATTTTATTTGCAAAATTAATTCAACTCCGTACAGTTTTCTGTATCAATTCATTTATTATAGCTTATTATATGAAATCGTATACAAGATTCCAGAGTAATTTTTCTTTTTATTATACAATGGAACATCCATATCCCAATCGTATCTAAAGTCATCGTCCGTACAGTCAGAGTTGCTTCTTCCAAACAAATTCCATCCATGAGCAATACCAGCGTCAGGACGAATACAAAGTTCCTCGTCTGCTGTTTTTATGGACATACAGCGTTCATGCTCTATATAGCCGTAATCCACAATTTCAGGAGTTATGCCAGCTATCTCCCTGATTGCATCTTCCATGAAACGGTTTCTGGCAACATTGTCTCCGTATTCTCTTTCTAAGCCAATTCTTTGATTACCATAGGCATCACCGTTAGGCTTCTTAACATAGATATTCAACGAAACTATATTGAGTTGAAGTTTTTGCTGAACATCCGCAATGAAATGGGCCAAAAGGATGCAACCCAACGGAGTGACCAAATAACGGTCAGAATAGGTCACTGAGACATTCTTTCTTCTCATACTTAGAATAATTCTATCCCATTTCTCAGATTTGTATTTCATCAACTTTTCGCACAAATTGTTGACTCTGCAATCTTCCAGAATACGAGCATCAAACATGATAGAACCATCATCTGCATTCATTTCAGACAAAACATCGGACGGATTAATAGGAACATATTCCATCAGAATGTTACTTAAAGAAGAGAACACATCTCCATCTCCCCACTTAGCTGTCAAAGAGGTATCAACATTTTCGCCAAAATACATTTTCTTCGTTCCATCACTAAATGTCACGGCAAGTAATGGTTGCAAAGAATCCCTTAATCCAGCCTTTACATACTCGAATTTATTTTTGAACAATGCAGCCATCAAAATAGCTTTTGAAGAAGCTGAACATGATGATATTCGTATGTTCTTATTCCAAACATAAGCCACATCAACCCCAGACAAAGAGAGTTCACCCAATAACTTACCATAAGGGAAATCATCAAGTTGCCAATTGTCATAATCATTATCCACAAATACTTTCAATGACTTCACGTTATTATTGCGAGTAAGTTGATAGAATTCTGTCGCAAAATCCGTTGTTACTGCGGAGGCATCATGAATTTCAGACACAATTGACTCTGGGGCAACTCTTGAATTGCGCTCCATTTCCAACCACTTCAAAGCCTTTTGACGATTTAAGTAATTGATATACCACTGAGATCTACGGTCAATCAAGCACTTGGTGCAAGAACGCTCACAATCACACTTCGCCAATGCTTCATAAGCTTTTTCCAACACCTTGTCTTTATATTCACGGAAAAGTGGAGAATAGCCAGCTCCACCGAGAGCTGTATCATAAATGAAGATAGAGTGACTGGCCTCATTATAACCAAAGTCTATCTCACCATCATTAACTCCCAGCAATTCTGTAAGTTTTCTACTCAATATGACACCCAATGAATATAGCGTTTCACTATCTCTTACCAAGACATTAGCAGCATCATAGAATTTAACTTCTACGAAATCTGTCTGATAACGTCCAACAAGCAGAACGTGTCTTCTAATATTTCTACCATTTGCTTCACCTCCTGGACATGGAAGGCCAGTAGATAAATGCTTATGACCAGCAAGAACATTTTCTGAGTAATCTGGACTTTGCTCATACTCCATTCTTCCGCAATAAGGACAAAAAGCAAAACCATAGGTGCTTCTTCCTCTATTAAAAAACAATATTTCGGACTCGTTTGTAGAGCAACGCACAACCATTTTTACAGCAGAAGTTTTTTCTTGCCACGGATCCATCTTCAACAGTACAGGCTGAACAAAACTCATCTCTCCCTGTGCATTCATTTTTCGAGTTGGCTTTGAACCAAATGCTACGCTGAAAGCTACAGGCTCAACCACTTCCGTAAAACGTTGCTCAGTCGAAATGCTCATGTCCTTAATTCCATGCATTGAGTTTTCCTTGCCGCATTTAGGACAATCGTTCAGGACATTACCTTGTCGTATAACGGTATAACCACAATGCGTACAATTTTGCAGCACGTATCTTGTTGTATTATCATCATATTTCGTCTTCATCAAAATTCCAGCAGGTTGATATATCCATTCATTCTTTACGACTTGCTTACCAGGAGCATAGGCAGAAATGGCTTGACTTAAATGCATAGTCGGAGAGTTCTCTTCATTATTTTTGCCCAACACGCATTGCACTAAACCTGTAGGAATGCCAGCACTTGGCAAGAACGAATGTTCTGCCATATAGGTCAGAAGAGAAGTTGAAAGGAAATTGTCTTTTTGATACTGTACAGATCTTAATGCTGCACTATTTCCGTCCTCTTCTTCCAACAATTTTATCGTTTTATCCAAACTATCTATACGTGCTTGGTACAATCCTCGAACTGCCGTAATATCTTTTTTAGTTGTGAAAACAGCATCACTCAATGGAATGTTGTCCAAGGCTGTTCCCCTTACTAAGGCCATATATGACGCATCAAGGTCTGTTCTATTACAGCCAATAATGCTATCAATATGATTCAGGAACTTGTCGAAATAGCACAATCCGTCATTTGTGACAAAGAAATCCTCCAATTTGGCAGTAACTCGTATTCCACCCTGTATAGATACGAAATCAGCAAACACCATAGCATTTACATGACGTTGAATCAACTGACGACTTTCCAACTTCAACAAAGGAGTTTCCGTCAAATGCGTAATTGGGTAATCAGGATGCTTCCATGTGTTTGCGCCAATCGGGTTAGGGGCGCAAAAAGTCAGAGCCAAAGCTTTTGACTCACTTCTACGACCTGCACGACCTGCACGTTGCAGATAATTAGCGGATTTTGGTGGCACGTTGTTCATGACCACCTCACTGATACCACCAATATCCACACCCATTTCCATAGTTGTAGAGCATGACAACACATTTAGATGTCCCTCATTGAACTCCTTTTCATATTTATCCAAATCTTCACGAGATTGCTGGGCAGAATGCTCCGCAGAAATAAAGATTGGTTTCTGGGCATAAACCCTCTCATGCAACCCTGTATAAACACCATACTCTTTCTGGGATGATAAATTTTCATCAATCCATGCAGCAATTTCCTTGTCATCCAACTCTGTCGACTTGAAAGGGAAATATGGGTATTTAAAGGTCGCTGCCACCTTGAATCTATCAAAGTTTTCCTTTCCTATATATCCATTAATACGTGGACTATATCCTTTGAAAGTTACATCCACAACGACATTGTCAACAGGACAAAGGTAACCTTTTTCTATCAATTGCAATTTCACCTTTTTTCCTATCAACTCCAACATATATCCCTTGTCTTCAGTATCTACAGGGGCAAGTATGTTTGATGTCAAAAATCCCCAAGCTTTATCCAAGAGGTTGCTGATAATGGCAACCTTACCATCATCTATCTGCTCTGCGTCATTGTAACCTAAAATAGCACAAAGAAGAAGCACCAATCTATTTTGGTCATCTTGTACCGTTCCATCCAGTCTCTGTCTCACTACAGGCCATTTACTCACTGGCTTCCCATTTACACGCTTATCTGAATCCTTTGGGTAGATTTCCGACATATAGATATTCTGAGTCAAATAAGGCTTGACATCTCCTGCCATCATATAATGTCTGCCACCACGAATAACATAGTCAATACAGATTTTCAAAAAGTCTTGCCAATCTTCATCTTTACAGCCCTTTGCCAAAAGAGTTTCCGGACACTTTGCCTTTTTCAAGTCAGGATATACCAATCGTACAAATCCCATAGTCTCCATAGAATTTGCTCGTTTCGGAATCCAACCGAATTGATCTATCAACAACGCCCTGAGATAAACCGTCGTGTTCTCTGCCCCTTTGCCTCCACGTGCCTCATTGATATGTTTATAAAGCTTTCTGAAATCAGTATTATTTTCCAATGCTGTACTAATCTCATCAAACGACACTTCTGGTGGAGCAGGAACAACTTGCTTTCCACTTTTTTTAGCTTCAAGACGTTTCAGTTCTGTAAGAAGGAAAGGAGGCAAAGCTTCCTTTGGCTGTGTACTCAAATATTGATATGTCTGCTTTTCTTCATCCGTTAAACCAGAAGGTTCAATTCTTTCAAGTCTCATATCAGCCATTTTATGAAAAATGCTGGCACGAATCCAAGCGCGTTCCACATCTTGATTTAGTCCCATAGCAGTACGAGCAGAACCTTGTCTGTTATCGGTAAAAGCTATATACTTTTTGCCTTTGTACAGAATTTCAGAATCAGTATTCTTCACTCCTTCCGCATTATCCAAGATAGTTGTGGCCAAGGCACGCCCCATTTGGGTCGCACTTGCTCTTAGATAATTAACGTGCCCTAAAGAATTGCCACAATAAGGACACAAGTCCTTGTTGTTTTCAGAATGGCGTAAAGACTCAAAAACAGTAGCCTTGTCTGCATCATCTGGTGCAATTTCTATCTTATTCTTTTCATGATTAAAGACATGCTTTTCCACATGAGTATGATGACGCAAACATGGCTTGGAAGGTTTTGCAAAATAGAATGGTGTATATCCTGCCGCCTCTTGTCTTGCTCGACCGTCATCAGCACTGAGTTCCTCGCTTTCTATGAGATCTTCATCCGCATCAAAGAAAACGCCATTATCCAAGTCCACGGTATTTACGTGCATTCTGAATCCTTCGGAGGTACTATTTTCTCCAACGACTATCAAACCGCCACACGATGGACAGGTTGCAACCTCCAACATTTTTGACTTACAAACTGGACAATTCGTATTCTGATAGGTAGTTAAGCTGCCTATCCCCAATCTAACCTTCTTATGTCGGCTACACTCTGGATTCACACAAGCATACACGCCGTTAATTGAACGTATAAAATAGTGGATTCTTGAAGGTAACAATGCCGCCTTGCCACCATCTGCTTTATTCAATCCATCAACTTTGTCGCCCAACGCATTTATTACTTCAAGTGATTTTACGGTGTCTTTGCTTATAACACTATCCAATTGTTTTGCTATCTGTTTGGTAGAAAGCACAGGATTAGCATTCAGCTTTTTGCGAAGTCTCTCAATGTCTGCAAGAGAAATCTTTGTCCCATATTTAGCATTTACGCTTTCTATTGCCACTGTAGCTTTGGCTGCATCCATTTCTGGAACAATTCGTTTTCCACCAATCACCACGATACAATCAGCAGGTTTACCTGTTAATTGTGAGACAAACGTCTTCAATTTTTGTTCAGCAGCAGGATCGTCCTCATCACCTATTGTTGCAGATGTTACGGCAAAGTTAACCTGATCAATAGTTACCCCAAAAGCATCAAGAACACGGCGCAACTGCAACGACAATTCCGCAGCAGAAGACCCCGTATAGGTATGGGCTTCATCAAGCAAGATCCATTTCAGTTTGCCTTGTGACTTTTCCAAAATGGCTTTATCCTCAGCACGTACCAACATGTAATTTAGCATCGTCGGATTCGTAAACAATACCTGTGGAGGGGTCTCACGAATTTGTGGACGAGTTACCAATTGAGGGAAGAACTTAGAGGTAAAGCTCTCTGTTCTTTTGCTCTTTTCAGTGTCACCATTATAAATGGCATAAGTGACTTTGTTGGGAAGTGCATTACACCAGGCATGAATACGCTTTTGTTGGCTCTTCATCAAGGCATTGAGAGGATAGAGAAAGATAGCCTGAACACAATCCTTCTCATTTCTGTTTGCTATATCCTGAAGAACAGGTATCATAAAACACTCCGTCTTTCCAGAACCAGTACCAGAGGTAACGACAATCGTTTTACCCTCACCAGACAACAAAGTCTTCCAACTCTTTGTCTGATGCTTATAAGGGCAACGCCTCATAGGAAATCTCATTTCCTCATCAACCTTGTCACTACCCAAAGCCTCCACGAAAGAAGGGGATAGTATATGCAATTTTGTTGCATGCTCACCAAATGTTTCCTTGCTACTTTCCCAAGGAAATATAGATTGAAACACAGGTTCCGCCATCAAAGGTTCTTCCTTTGATAAAATATGGCGCATATATGCCAGTTCCTTGGCTTTACCTCTGAGCCAGAGAGACACCAAGGAGTCTATAAGCACCTTTTCTGCGGATGTATAGAAATCTGCGTAGTTCATATCTTATCTATCTAATGTCTTAATATATTTAACCGTTTTGAAGAAAATGTCGCTGTACGTCTCTTTGAAATACTTTCTGTAGAAATTGACAATACGAGCAAACTCCCTGTTTTCCCAAGCGAACAAGTCTATACAATTCTCTTGAAGGCAAGTGTTTTCAGCAGCGCACATTGCTGCCTCTAACATAACCCTGTACGAAGGCAATAACCTTTGTCCTTCATTGTAATAAGCATTGCTCAACGAGAATTTGGCAATCGGCAAGTCTTTATTCGTATCAGACAATCCATGTATTTTTGCACAATAAGCATTAATGTCTGCTATATTAAATGCCCTTCCTGCATCAACATTACCAGAAACAAGGAATGCCGCAAAAGCTTGCGCTATGTCTGTAGACACTGTCGAATTAAACAGTTCTTGCAACAGTTCCACCAAAGACTGCATTTTTCCAAACATTATAGGTTGTATTGCTTCGGGAACACTTGCCATAAATTCCTCAATACATTCCTCCCAAATCTTGGCAGGAATCCAATGAATTGCAACAACCATCTCTTGCTCAAACCTGTCAATATCTTGTGACAAGACATCCTTGTACTCATTAAGCCACATGGCAATGACAAACTTTGCCAACAATCTGGAGTTGCGTCCTATTGGCTTTAATCCATTATACGTTGGGAAAGGCAAATTATATCGGCTACAAATGTCAAACGCCTTACATACATCTTTCCAATGTTTGCCCATCATGACATCCTCATTTTCCAAAGCCTCATACCAATCTTTTGTATTGCTAGAAGAACGTACAGTTCTTTCTTGTTTATCAAAATCATAAGCCTCCCTATTGTAATATTTTGGAATCATCCTACGCTTTGCCTCTGGACCCGAAAATACAACGACCTCTTGTTGATTAAAGTCATCTGGGAATTTGAACAGATTCTCAGAATTATCTATTCGCTCCAATTTTACGACAAAGAAGTCTTCTGATGAAAGTTCATCTCCAACAGGAAACGCATAAACTTCCCCATCATAGAGAAAATCATCAGAATTTTCTTCAGTGCTGTCGATGACTCTTATCTTTCCGTCTTCAATGGTTGACTCCAATACGAATTTTCTAATGAATATCTCTGTACCATAAATATTCATGGCTACGGAACAGGAACGGTCAAAACTATTAGCGCCATACAGATTAAACATGCGAACAATAAGGTCATTATAGTCAGCAAGAGATACCAACCCATCTATCACCTTACTGCGCAAATGTTTCAATAAGCTATAATCTTCAACCTTATCAGAAACGTATGACACATCTATATTGCGTTTTTTACCATAACAACCATGGCTTACAACACAAAAATTTGTCAAGTTAGCCAATGAAACAATCTTTCCATTTGGTACGATATTTCCTTTTATATCCGTAACGGTCACTCCATCAAAAGGAATGGCTATGGACAAACGCAAAGTTGGATTCCCAGCACAGTAAAGACAGAAATCACATACAGATGGTGTAAACTTACGGTCCTTACTTCGCTTAACCATCCATTTGTTGGTTCCTAATTCCGTAATATCAACTCCCTCTTGCGTATTAATCTTAGGAAGCATATCTGCACCACACGAGCAAATGATGTTCGTCGAGAAGACACTTTCTTTATCAGAAGTAAACTTCAATTTTCCTATTGAATAGAAAGTTTCCGTAACAGTATGGCCATCGGGTAATTCCACACGAATATCAACCAATCCGCAAGGGAAGACACAGGAAGGCTTCAAGCTACGCCATTTTATATAGTTGTCGTTTCTGAATCTATATTTTACTATGGAGTTGTGAACACGATTTTTCTCTTGGTCATACACACGAACAAATGGTATAGTTGAAAGCAATTTATAGTTTGACTTTTCAACCCAAGAAATATAGTTGCCAGAGAACTCTACGGTATATGGTGTAAAGTTATTGGTCAACTTAACATCTTCACCAGTTTCAGAATTTTGCAAATCCAACTCATCCGTAAATGCGTTATAATAGAGTTCTTTGTCACAAATGGTTATAGGCAAGGATTTGCCATTTTTCCACTCATGAGAAAATATTGCTACGTTATTCTCTGCATTGGCTGTTTCTGACATACTATAGAGATTGTCATCCAACATCTGGAATACCTGTGGATAGTAAAAGTTTGGAGAATAGCAACCTGCAATAGTCAAGAATAGTCGATCATCGTTGTCACATCTTACCTTCACCTCTACTACAGGCTCACCAGTCCACAAGATATCGCTATGCATACCCACTGTAATGCGAGTATACACAGCATACAGAATATTACCTTCTTCGTCTCTAACATTATCTTTTCTCACATACTTACCTACAAGCGTTCCTGCAACAAACACATCGAAGGAATAGCACGTAGTTATATTTAAACCTGGTATGGAATCAGACAAAATATCCTTGACAACATCCATATTGACGTAAAGTTTTCCTTGTCCCTGTCCAAAAGTTCTGAGCTTCCAATGCAAGGACAGAGGGCGTGTTTTGCGCTGAGCCTTAGCTCGACTATATGCGGTTTCCAAAGACTTGGTAAGCTCTGCGAGCGAGACATCTGTATCATCATAAGGGAGAAGTTCTTTTTCTCCCACGATGATGGCATGGGCTATCTGCATGGAAACATCATATATGTTTTCATTTCTAAAAGCCTTACCCAAATATGAAATACAGTTAAACTGCTGTATAATAGAGCTATCCATCTCATTCCAGTCAAGATTGATTGAAGACAACTCGCTCACCAACTCTTTCAAGAATTTAGAGAAATAGCCAATATTGCCACTGTTCTTAATATAGTTGACAGGAAGTCCACCTTGATTCAATAGAGTACGGAAATACTCTGTACCTTTCAAAGAATGCAGGAATACATACCCATGCTTCTGCAAAGCTTTTCTGGCAGCCATATACAAGTCATCCCCCAAACGCCTATGCAAGCCTATCCCCATAGCAACATCCTCTTTGGATGGAATAGTCCCCCGATAGTCTCTTCGCCACCATTCTGCATAGCACAAAGCTGCTTCCTCACCATATCTGGCGAGGTCGCTTGTATGACATCTTAGCGTTTGTTTCAAAGCTTCATACTCTTCTTCTGATAGCTTGAACTTCCACAACGGCATATCCTTTTGAAGTCCTTGCATTCCACGAGTCTTCAAAATATTAAAATATGCTGTATGGCTATATACTAAATTCTCATTGTTCATTGTCAACTCATTTTAATATTGAACCTTAACCGATCAATCTTTGTGCGCATCTTTCGCAGCAAATCTGACCTGTCCTTCATCTATAGACTATTTATATGGCTTTCCCCCCATCTCTCCAGAATGTAATATATTTGCAATTCTAACAATAGGGACTCCATCTTTACAAAACGAGGAACTCTGAAAAGCATAGACTCCTTGCAAAGCCGTAACTTCTTCTACTTTTCCATTCCCCCTCAAACCCTTGAAATCTTATTTTTGGTTCATTCATATCTTGTTTCTCCTTGTCATTTATTATTGTTATGTTTTGCCTTACCTTCATGCTGCAAATAGAACAATTGCTTCTGGCGTTCTATCTCCGTGCGAAGCTGTTCTTCTGTCGGCAGATAAGTCTTGTACTTTGTTGCAAAGAGATGGTCATTATCTTTGAGGATGGAATAACGTGCAATATCCTTGCTCGTCTCAGAACAAAGCACGATGCCGATGGTTGGATTGTCGCCTTCCGTATGCTTCAACTCATCATACATACGGACGTACATATCCATCTGTCCCACATCCTGATGGGTGATCGCACCAAGTTTCAAGTCTATGAGGACATAACATTTCAGCACGACATTATAGAACACAAGGTCAATGAAATAATCCTGTGTATCTGTGCGTACCAACTGCTGGCGTCCCATGAAAGCAAAGCCTCTTCCCATCTCCATCATAAACTCCTGCAGGTGGGTGATGATAGCAGACTCCAACTCTTCCTCAGAATAAGAATCATCCTGCTTGAAGCCTAAGAACTCTGCCACAACAGGGCTTTTTAATAGTTCAAACTGATGTGGTTCAGCCTCTGTCATAGGAAGCGAAGGCTGCACAAAATGACGCTCAAAGTACTGAGTGGAAATGTTGCGGTCGAGCGTACGCACGCTCCACATTTCCTTTGAAGCCATTTCGAGATACCAACGAATGGCAATAGAGTCTTCCACACGAAGTGTCTTGAAAATATGCGTCCAAGTAAGATTTGGAAATCGCGATTTCCAAATCTGAAAGTCATCTACAATGAGATAGAACTTTCTGAATGCGCGTAGGTACCTCGCACTAAATCCTTTTCCGTATTGATGAGTCAATTGCTCTGCTAATTGCGCAATGATCTGAGCCCCATACTCTGCACGTGCCTCACCATTCTGCTCTTCTTCCACGATGCGTCGCCCTATGTTCCAATAGGTCTCTATCATCTTATGATTGACGGAGGCATAAGCTTCCTTCCTGCCTTGCTCTATGATGGAGCAGACATCGGTATATAGTCTTGTATTTGTCAATTCATCCATAACTTAAAACCTTGTTCTTTGGCGATTTTTATCAAACGTAGGCATTCTTCTTCCTCTGCAGTTCTCGTGCTTTGCCTGTTATCTCCATGTTGTTGAGTGGATAGCCCAGTCTCAAACACTCGAATATCGCTTCGGTCGCTATCTGCCTGTACTTTTCGCTCAGGCTCATAACATATTGCAGCGCGTTCCGCCCATCTCTTAAATATATAGTCGATAATTTTTCTTCCATAACTCTTCATTATTATAGTTTTTGCTGCAAATTTACGGTAATATTTTTAAACAACCAAAGTTTTCACTGCTTTTTTATTTACAACAAAAATCCCTGCCATAGGAAGCCTTTCCTACAGCAGGGATTTGTTATATGATATAAGGTGTAGTGCCTAATTAAACACTACACACTAATCATTACTTATACTCGCCCCAAGCCTTGATGTCGATATCCTCGAGCTTGATGGTGCAGAATGTATAGATGAATGCACTCACAATTCGAAATAATTTCTTTGCAGTTTTATCAAATGGCAAATAGCTAAGCATCAATATTATAAACTTCTAAGTTTATAAACTAACAAATCGAAAAACTTCAGTGGGATTATGCACGCTATCATAAAAAGATAAACATAAAAGTAAAGTTTTACATAATATTCTTGCAAAAATCAACATTTATGTTTATCTTTGCAGCAAAAATATAAGTTATATGGAAAAGAACTTATTAATAGAGCTATTAGAAACTGGAGAAAAAGTCAGCCTTTATTCTCCAAGATTCGAGGGTGAAGAATATACCGAATTTGAGAAATTCCTTCTCACCTATAAGGACCAATATGCCCAAG
>OIYY01001043.1_pt1 | contig 16397 bp, 13 predicted proteins | sample 1588341 | NCBI WGS metagenome assembly OIYY01 (sample SAMN03283287) | human gut metagenome | biome: human-associated habitat; material: feces | host: Homo sapiens | place: Peru | collected 2012 | reverse complement strand
TTTTCTCCTTCATGATATTTATAAATTTTTGAGGCTTTGTTGTAATTGTTGTAATGACATTTTGAAATCCAGAAAAACCTGGTGAATTAAACATTGAAGTCCAACTCGTAATAAAAATGTATAGATTTCTATTTTTTATATCATCTCCTTTAGGAAATGAAAAAAGACACAACTTTTAGACCTCATGTCTTTGTCATGTCTTTTTTATATTTCTTCATTTTATAGTTTAGCACTGTCAAGAGTGCCATGCAAGTGTTTTTTTAATTGTATTGCCAATCCCATGTAATCTTACCACAGGTACAACTATGAACATTAGTATAGCCTATAGGACATTTTCTACAATATGTTTGAAAATCAATTTCTCCACTATCAAGTTTGTTTTCCCAATAAGTTCCTATTTCACTAAATGCTTTATCTACTTCACTATAAGAGTTTACCCATTTTCCACTATTACCAACTGCGATATGAGTATGTGATGTGGAAGTACTTCCACCTGTTGATGATGAACCACTATTTGATGAACTACTTCCAGAGTTATTTGAATTACTTGAACCACTTGATGGTTTAGAAGAACTACTTCCATTATTACTGCTAGAACAATTAGATGAACTACTACTTGAATTATTTTTATTACTTGAAGAAGTATTTCCAGAAGTGGAAGTACTTCCACCTGTTGTAGTGCTTGAACTTGATGTATTTTTATTTGTGTTGCTACTGTTTGAAACTACTTTTTTATCTGTAGCCTCTGCTTGTTTCTTTACAGAGTTCTTAACAGTTTTTGTTCCATCTTCATTTGTTACAACTTCTTGAACAACAACTTCATCATCATTAATAGTTGGTTTTTCAATTACTGTAGCTTTCACTTTAGCATCTGTTTTATTTTCATATTTATCTTGGATTGAAACATTAACTTCATATTCCCCTACAGTATTTGCATCAACCTTTGAATAATCAATTTCATAATCTTTTAACTCTGACAAATCAGTAGCATTTAATAAAGATTTAAAATCAAATGTTGATAAATCTGTTCCTTGTAAAATCTCAATGTTTTCTGGAACTGTTAATTCTGGTTTTGTTGTATCTTTTACTTCTACTTTTTGTGTTACTTCTTGTTTTTTATAGGTTACTTTGACTTCATATTTTCCAACACTTGGATATTCTTTGCCTTCTTCATTTTTAATGGTACTTTCTAATTTTAAATCTTTACTATTAAAATCATCATAACTCTTTACAATATCTTTCAAGTTTGGATTATATGTTTTTCCATATTCAATTTCTACTGTTTCTTTATTTAACTGTAATGACTTCTCTACTAATATATTTTCTTCTCTGTCCTTTAAAATAAAACATGCAGTTACATTCTGACTGTCAAGTGCAGATACCTTCATGCACACAGATACTCTTCCGCTTTCATTATCTTGATTTAACACAGGTTTGAACCATACATCCTCCAGATGAACATCCGGAATTGCCTTCAAAGTAACATTTCTGAAAATTCCAAAAAATCTGAAAAAGTCCTGATCCTCTAAAAATGCCGCCGTACTCATCTTATGTACCTGCACTGCCAGAACATTTCCATTTTCTTTAATATATGGTGTCAGATCAAACTCAGAAGGTGTGAAGCTGTCCTCTGCATAACCTATAAACTGACCATTAAGCCACAGATACATAGCTTCTTCTACACCCTCGAAGCAAATATGTATTCTTTTTCCACACATGTTCTTATCCAAATCAAAGTATTTGATATAAGAGCCTACCGGATTGTACTGTGCTTCTGAAAACATTCCTTCTTCTGCTCCGGTTGCCTCCATACTATAGGCTCCTCTGTGGTACTCTTTTCCTTCCCACGGATACATAGTGTTGATGTAACGTATCTTATCATATCCAGCCAGTTCAATATGTCCCGGAACCATAATTTTATCGAATCCGGATGCATCAAATGTTTCCTTATAAAATTCAACAGGTCTTTCCATCACATTTTTGCTGTAAGCAAACTCCCATTGACCATTTAATGACTGTAATAATGGATTTTTTTCTTTTTTCATGTCAGCATAATCCAGATAATAGCAATGATCACTATGTGGTTCCAATTGATTTACCTTAAACACTTCCGGATTGTCAAGCCATTTCATATCAGCGTTCATATTTTTCCTCACTTTCCTATTATTAATATATAAAACCAAGAACAATAACTGCTTTGCTACATCTAAGATATAACAAAACCCTTGCAAAGAGCAATGTAATAAATTGTACAAATCATGCACAAAATGATACTGTTATAATTACTGTATTAAGCAACTTTTGACTATATATTCTGTTATTTTGGCAAGTAATAATTCTTTTCGTATTCTATAATGACATCGTAAACAGAAAGGAGATGAATTTCCATGAGAAATAAATTACACAATTTTATTGATAACTTACTTAGCTTTTATGCAAGCTTCTTTAATCACAGATTTTATCAAATGTAATGTGCATAGCATACATAAAATACCTGATGCACTTCATATCCTTCCAGTAGATTTGACCTGTTCTTTCACCTCAGATACCTACGACTTTATCTGCTCACACTTGGTATAAAATTGCTCCTGTGCCTCTGATAATACCTTTTTAGCATTATTGGTAATGGGTAAAAAATAGCCATCTAGATTGTTAGTCCAAATGGCTTATGTAAAAAAATATTATTTTAATTTATTGTAAAGAACTGTCTCTGTTCCTGTTATTAAATCTGTCTTTTTCTTATAAAGAAGCGTCCATGATGCCTGATTCTTAGAATAATCCATCTTTTCTTCTGGAAAAAATGAACGGCAGAAATACTTATCTCCATCATCATTCGATAAGAATAAAAATAAATTTCTGCTTTCCATTTTATTTTCCATAAGGTAATCAGCCTCAATCATTGAATACATATTTGCCTTTTTATTGTATTTAAACACTGTATCATTACTATCTATCATTTGTTCAAGTAATGGCAAAAAATGTATTCTTTGCTCTATCTTTTCATAAAAATCAGATGATTCTATTTTCTCAATTGTAATTGTTCCATCTGCTATTTCATCAAATACTTTGCCTCTGTCTCTACTCAATTCAGGTCTATCAACAAGATATTGCAGTCCCATAAGATGAAAACAATCTTTTTTGTCAAATAAGATTCTTAATGTGACTGCAACACCTTTTCTGCCCAACACAAGCTCATATTCTGTCGATAATAGCGGAATAAAGGCATTTATACAATCTATAACATTTCTCATTACAATTCTCCACTACTTCTTTAGATTAAGAAAGGCTCTGCAAAAGCAGAGCCCTTCTAACATTTTCTTTCGAGGATTAACCTCTAGCCAGATTGTGGTAAATGTTAAACCCTTATAAAGCTCATAAGGCACTGCTCTCTGGCACAACACCTTACTTTACCGCTTGGCAGACACTCAAGTTGCCTGTCTTTAATATTATATTACCTGTCATGTAAAAATATGTCAATCCAAAATTTTATGTCCTACAAAAAATCTGTAGACTTCTCGTAGACTTTTGCTTAGGATTAACACGTAAACTTGGTAGACATAAATGAAAATGGTGTATGCCATACTTACTAAGTAATGCATACACCATTAAATTACATTAGAGATTACTTAAACTCAATAATGGGATGTTCTATCATTTTTGTAATTTATTTCTATACTCGCTTGGTGTCAATCTATATTTTTCTTTAAAAACACGATTAAAGGTTCTAAGACTTCCAAAACCACTGTCCATCGAGATTTCTGTCAAGGTATCATCTGTAGTTTCAATTCTCTGACAGGCATACCCCAGACGCGCCTCATTCACATATTGATTAAAACTGCTGTGAAATGTCTTTGAAAACAATCTGGATAATGAAAATTTGCTCACCCCAAGGTCATGTGCCATTCCATCAAGCGATATACTCTTATTAAAATTGGCAGAAATATAGGATACTGTACGGTATATTATATCATCACTGCCAATTTTGCTCTTTTCCACTAATTTCATCATCGGAATACATCTTGCAAGTATAATCTGCAAATAAGCTTGAACAACCCATATGTCATCCTGCCCGGTATCTATTATGGATTCCACTGCTCTGTACACTTCATCCGGAATAACATCACTTTTTACAACAGGATATTGTGGAGCATTATTCCTCAGTACATTTTTAAATCTACCAAAAATCATTTGTGGAGCATTAATAAAAACCGCCTCATTGACTTCTGATGAAAACACCTGATAATGATGTATAACATCAGGAAATACTATTCCTATATCACCTGTTTCCATGTGATACAGCTCCTGTCCTACACCAAGCTCCAATGTTCCTTTCGTAACACATACAATTTCCATTGCATTATGCAGATGTGGTGGCTGGTGCCGTGGTTTCCGCTTTACCGCAATAATCTCTTCATTTGTATTTTCAAACGTTAAATGCACTCAGATCATCTCTCCCATATTATACGATAATTACTTAATTCCTTTTTCTCTTCTAAGCTTTTCATTTGCAGCTTCTACATTCATCTTTGAAAGAAGAATTGTAATAAGAATCTCAAATACAAATGGTAACCATAAATACATTACCTGAAGCATAGTAATTGCAGATGCCGGCTGAGTCGCATTTGTACCAACATAACCACTGATTTCAAGCAGCCATCCTACAATAGCTGTTCCAATTCCACCACCAATTTTGATTCCAAGTGATGTGCATGAATACATAGTTCCATCTACTCGTTTTCCCTGAGTCAGGTAAGTATACTCAGAGCACTCGGCAATTACTGCATTCATGTCTCCCTGCCAAGGTCCCTGTCCTAATGCTGCAACTGCAGTAAACAGCATCATCAGTGGAACGCTTCCCATGTATCCTGCTACAATCACAAGCGCTCTTGCTATCGTAGCCAGAATATATCCACGTTTATTAAGCTTATACATTCCTTTCCACTTTCCAACAAGAGTTGGTGTGAAAATAAGTGCTATTATAAGAGGAATATTTACAGCCCAAGCAAATACACCAAACAGATTTTTATTCTTAAGAACCCATGTACAGTAATAAATACCTGCACCAATCATAGCACTGTATAACTGCTGCAAAATATAAGTTCCACAAATCATCATATAGTACTTATTCTTAACAAGAAGCTTAAATGCCTGAACAAGACCATACTTCTTCACTTCATCGTTCTCTATTCCAGCGTTAAGCTCCTCTTCCGGAAGCTCTTTAACTGACAATCCTGAAATCGTATTTACTACAAGACCTATCACTGCATAAATAATAGCTACAAATCTCCATGCAGCAGCACCTCCACCGCATACATCAACAAATGCAACTGTTATAGACTGAATTATAAGACTTGTTGAAAAGGCAAAAATAAAACGGTAAGAGCCCATCTGTACACGCTCTTTGCTGTTCTTTGTTACCAGCGAAGTAAGTGCAGAATATGCAATATTATTTGCTGTGTAAAATACACCATTCAATAATGTATATGCTATAAAGAACCATGCATACTGAGCAGTCCTGCCCCAGCTTGTAGGAATTGCAAAAACTGCTACAAGTGTCAAAGCACAACCTATATAGCCATAAATCATCCAAGGTCTTGCTTTTCCAAGCTTTGTATGTGTTTTATCAATAAGTGAACCAAAGAAAACATCTGTAAAACCATCAAATAATTTAGATGCTGCGATTAATGTTCCAACGATTCCTGATGCAAGTCCTATAGTATCTGTAAGATATACCATAACAAAGGACGTCAGGAATGCATATACTACATTTCCTGCAATATCACCGGAACCATAACCAATTTTGTTGTACCACTTTAAGTACGTCTTTTCCTCCATACGAAACCTCCAATTAATTACTTTGTTTTATCTTTAACAGCTATACCAATTTTATATATTTGTGCAAATTTTGTCTATAAACATAACAGGCTGAAATATGCACAAAATGATACACTCTAAATCAACCTTTTGTCCATAAATATAAATAGACAAAACATGCATAAAATGCTACAATACAAGCGGAGGTGTATAATGTATATTAACACGGGATATTTGAATCATTCACATAAAGATTTTAAAGATAAAAGCCGCCCTCTGATTGTAGGAAGCTGCGGAACCTATCGCCTGTCACAGCATCCTAAGATGCCTACATACAGGCCCAGAGGAAGACTGGATTACCAGATTATATACATATCATCCGGTCTTGTTCATTTCCACTTTGACAATCCTGAAAATGAGACAATCATTCCAGCCGGACATATAGTGTTATTTCGCCCAAAAGAGCTTCAAAAATATGAATTTTATGGTAAGGATAAGACTCAGATATATTGGCTTCACTTTACCGGAAGCGACGTAAAAAACACTTTAAGAAAATACGGATTTACGGATAATAAAAGAGTCTTTAATGTTGGAACGTCTCTTGAATATGAACAGGTTTTCAAAAGGATTATTACAGAGCTTCAAAGATGTCAGGACAATTATGAGGAAATGCTCATGCTTTTGCTACGACACCTTTTGATTATATTTAATCGTAAAATAACAACTGAGCATGTAATCAGAAATGAATTCCTTGACAGCCAGATGAATACAGCAATTACATATTTCAATACAAACTACAACCGCTCTATTAACGTGGAGGAATATGCTTCATCAATTGGTATGAGCATAAGCTGGTTTATCAGGAGCTTTCGGAAATATACCGGTAATACACCAGTACAATTTCTCACATCACTAAGGATGACAAACGCACAGGTGCTGCTTGAAACGACATCCTACTCTATAAACGAGATTGCAGGCATTGTCGGATACAATAATCCACTATACTTCAGTCGATTATTCCATAAACAAAAAGGCTGTTCTCCTTCTGAATACAGAGCCAGAAATACATAATAAAAAGACATAAGCAGGAGCAAATGCTCCTGCTTTATCCGGCTTAAGCAAAAACCTAAACCACTTCTAATAGGGATTTATTGGAAGTTTATATTACGTATCTCTGCCTGTAGAATCTTTTATCTGCAATTCATAGCCCAATATAGAATGCGGAAGAATCTTATTTTCGTTGAGATACGTGTATAAAAGTCTGCCTGCTTCTTTGCCTAAGGCTGCCTCATCCTGATAAATACAACTGATAGACGGAACGAATTCATCCAACAGCTTACTGTTGTGAAGAGAGGCTATCTTGATATCCTCCGGAATCTTCATTCCCATACTTTTAAGTATTCTGATGACACCAAGACAGATATTATCATCCATACACAGGATGCAATCCACATTTGCCGCCAGACTCTTTTCTACCGCCATTTCAGCCACTATTTCAGATTCTGTATCATAGAAGATCAGACTTTTATCCAAATACATATGGTTCTTCATATGTGCTCTAAGTATTCCATCAAGCCTTATCTGATTAACCTTATGGCCTCTTTCTGCACACATTACAGCCATCTTATTGAGTCCCTTGTGAATAAGCGCATTGGTAATATCATAACATGCAGCCTCATTGTCTGTGTCTACTCTTAAAACAGACTTATCATCACAAGGTCCAATTATTACAAAAGGTACACCATTTTCTTTCAGAAACTGTATTTCATCATCATTCTCAACAGTACGTGTCAGGATGACACCATCCATCACATGATTTTCTACAGCCTCCTTCAGATTACTGATATCGTCAGGTGAAATCTTTATCAAATTTATCTGATATCCTCTTATAGAGAAATAATCATACACACTGTATAATACATTTGAAAAATACGGAATTTTTACAAAATCGCCTTCTCCCGGGAGAACGACAGATATCATCTTCGTCACTATATCAGAATAATGTCTTTCTCTGGTATTTGGGATTAGATTATGTGATTCCAGATACTCATTAATCTTTACTCGTGTATTCTGTGATATTCTGCCGCTCCCTGATAATGCTCTTGAAACGGTTGAAGGCGATATATCAAGCTCTTTTGCTATTTGACTAATATTAACCTTTTTCTTCTTCATTTCTTTCTACTTAACAGAACCGGTAATTCCCTCTACAAAGTGTTTCTGCAATGCAAAGAATACAATTGCTGTTGGAATAGTTGTAATAAGAACTGCCAGCATGAGCATTCCATAATCAGTAACATAACCAGCTATCAGATTAGATATCAACATAGGCATGGTCTGTGTTGTATTATCAGACATGATTACCTTTGCCCATAAGTAGTTGTTCCATGCGTTCATGAAAGTAACAACACCGGCTGCCGCAAAAATTGATTTCATCGATGGTATATACATTCTAAAGAAGATACCAACCTCACTAAGACCATCAATTCTTGCTGCTTCTATAATGTCCACCGGAAATGCCTTTGCATTAGTTCTGAACATCATAATAAGTAATGGTGTGGCCAGAGACGGAAGCATAAATCCAACTGCTGTATTCAATAAATTCATTTTTGAATACATACGGAAAAGAGGAACCATCAGTGCAACGAAAGGAATCATCATAGTCATAAGTACTAATCCATATATCTTCTCTTTCGCTTTACTTCTATACACTTCAAATGCATAACCTGCAAGTGCACTTACTATAAGTGCAAAGGCAGTAACCAATATAGTGTATTTACATGAATTCAGGAAGCTGCTCCAAAGAGGCTGCTGTGCTGTCAGATTTTTATAGTTTTCAATAAGATTTGCACCAAATGTAAGCTTGCCCGATATTACATCCACGCTTTTATTTGTTGCAGCTATAACCATCCATAGTAATGGGAAAACTGAAATAATTGTCGCAACTATAAGTAAGATATAGATGCCTGTCATTTTTAATTTACTAGTCACGATCCTCACCTACTTTCATCTGAATAATAGCCAGTATTGCTACCATAATTAAGATAATAAATGACATTGCTGAGGTGTATCCAAAGTTAGGCACGCCCTTGAATGACATATTATAAATATAATGTGACATTGTAATGGATGCATTTCCAGGTCCACCCTTTGTCAGGTTCATAGACTCGTCAAACAGCTGTAATGTTCCGTTTGTAGACATAATTGCTGTCATGAGGATTGTTGGTTTAAGTAATGGGACAGTTATTTTAAAGAATGTCTGGAACGCTGATGCTCCATCTATCTTTGCTGCCTCATATACTGAGTATTCGATATTCTGAAGTCCGGCAAGGTAAAATACCATATTGTAACCTGTCCACCTCCAAACAAGCGCTATAATTATGATTATTCGTGCACTTGTATCATGCGAAAGGAAATTATATGCCGAATCTAAAATTCCAAGTTTCATTGCCAGATTGTTGATAAAACCGTCTGTTGCAAATAACGATCTGAAAATAATAGCATATGCAACAAGTGATGTTGCACAAGGTAAAAAGATTGCTGTTCTGAAAAATCCTCTGAATTTCACTTTTGGATTATTAAGAATTGAAGCAAAAATCAATGCTAAAACAAGCATTACCGGTACCTGAATTATCAGATAAAAAACACAGTTCTTAATTGACTGTACAAAAACGTCATCCTGTAAACATCTTATATAGTTTGAAAAACCACAAAACTTCATATTTGTGCCTGTTCCTGTCTGGAACGATGTAATCAAGGCACTTATCATTGGATATAAGCTGAATAATGTAATAAGTATTATAGCCGGAACCAGAAATCCCCATCCGGTAGCATTCTGTTTTCCCCTCATACTCAGGCCCTTCTTTTTTTTCATATCTGCACCTGCTTTCCATTGTTAAAGTAAAAGCATGGAAAGCGTTTTACCGCTTTCCATGTCATTTATATGATTGTCTCGTAAATTATTTGCCCATATTGAATTCGACTGTCTGCTGTGCAGTTTCAAGTTCAGAATCAATATCTCCACCACCTACTACATTAGCAAGCGCTGTTGTAAGTGCTGTGTTTGCCTCAGTATAATAAACTCCAAGGTTTACAGAAGGTGTTTTAGAAGCATAATCTGCAATTTCTTTGTATATTGCCTGTCCACCGAAGAATTCCTGTGGCTCATTGTATACTTCACTCTCACTAGCCGGAAGCCATGTTGCTATGGCACCTGACTTAGGAAGGATTGTATCGTAAAGCTCTTTGCTTCCTGCAAATGTCTTTGCAAGGAAATCAGCTGCAAGCTTTGTATTCTTACAATTCTTTGTAATAGCCCATGTAGAACCACCCTGATTAGAGTAGTTAGTTGCTGAATCAACTCCCGGCAGCTTAGGCATATTTGTAAGTCCCCATTTACCTGACTGATCAGTAGCTGTCTGTACAGAAGCAAGTATCCAACATCCATTCATTACACCGCATGTCTTTCCACTTGTGAATGTTGCAATATACTCATCCCAGCTGTTAACTACTGCAAGTACATGCTTATCTACCATTTCTTTGTAGATTTCAATACACTGCTTAATATTTTTGTTGCCCTTGATATCAGGTGTATCATCATCCTTCCATGTACTAAAGCCTGCAGACTGAAGCATCTGATAAATCAAATCTGAGCTGGCAGCCTGAACTGAAAGGAGCGAGTATCCTGTCTTGCTGTATACATCCTCACCTATCTTTATAAACTGATCCCAATCAATATCTGTCAGATCATCGATTGTATATCCGGCCTGCTCAAGAATATCCGTTCTATAACATGCAATCTCTGCACCATTATCAAATGGAACACCATAATTTTTACCATCTACTGTAGAAGCTGCGAGCTTTCCTTCTGCAAACTGTGAGAAGTCAATGCCGCTATCAGTGATATCCTGATAGAGATCCGGGTATGTTGTAACATACTTCTGATATGCAAAATCCTGCATAAGGCAGATATCAGGCAGCTTTGAATAATCTCCTGCTCCTACAATTGTTCCAAGCTGTGTCTGTAAGTCATCCCATCCGGTCTCTACAATATTAAGCTTAAAATCAGGATGATCCTTCTGATATACTTTTTCAGCCTCTTTCATCGCATAGATGTTGAATGTCTGATCCCATGCCCATACAGTCAGGGTATTCTCATCCTCACCTTTTGCAGATTTATCATCTGAACCGCCACTTGATCCACAGCCAGCAAACATTCCTGCTGTCATTGATGTAACTAATAATAATGAAAGTAATTTCTTTTTCATATTTGTCCCTCCATTGCGCTCATATTGCGCTATACCTTTTGTGCAAAATGCATATTAAATTTTCGGAACCGGTTTCCTATGTGTTAAATTATACCTACTGCTTGCACTATCTAGTTATGATTATTGCTACTATATAAATCAATTTTGATAGTTTTTTATTTTTATTGCACTTTGTTTTGCGCTGTTACCTCAAAATAAACTGGCATTTTGATAAATATCATGGCAAACCGGAACATTTATTTCGTCATTTCACCAGTTTTTTTCGTAAAATATAGTATTATTCAAATATTTTTGTTCAATAAATGGGCAAAAAAAGAAGCCTCACACCAGCTCACGTGTGTGACAGCTCCTTTGAGAAATTATATCTAGTCAATTTTTCTGGTATTTTCCTTCTCATATTGCTTAGGCGTTTTACCTGTAAATTTCTTAAAATTCTTATTGAATGTTGACATATTGTTAAAGCCGCATTCCCTTGCCACCTCAGCAATACTTTTATCCTTCGTGTCAAGTATTTTGCACGCCTGTGTAATACGGATATAATCAACATACTTAAGCGGTGATACACCATAGTGCGACGTAAACAGACTTCGTAAATAACTCTCGCTGATATATGCAGCATCAGAAATATCAGACATTCTTATATCAGAGGCATAATTATCATTAATATATTCTATTGCAAGCTTAAGCTTGTAATTCGTTTCCTCATAATATGTATGCATCAAAAGCCCTTTTTCTTGCGAATTTGAATAATTAATCTTGACAATCTCCATAAGCATCGCATAAATCAGACCTTTTAAACAGTTTTTGTATCCATATCCTCTTGTGCGAAGCTGATTCATAATACATTCAAGCTCCTGCGTAAGCATAGGCACTTTTTCATCATTTAAAAGCAAAGGTCTTTGTTCTATTCTGTGTATAGCCTTATCAACATCCCTCTTACCAAAATCATATTGTTCCGTCAGAAATGTTTCCGGATTAATGTATACACTTTCCCAATAGCATTTTTCACCATGCTCACTTATTATTGTATGCGGGTAATTACGTGGTACGACAATAATTGTACCTCTGTCATAAGTACATACCTCATCATTGAATATCACACGGCCTTTTCCAAAACGACAGATTGAAAACTCCATAAGATTGTGGTAATGATTTGTATCTACTACCTGTCCTTCGCTATTTAAACCATATTCTTTAATTTCATTACTTCCAAGCTTTGCAAATATATCCTCACCTGTGGGTAACTGGTAAAACTTGAACTTTGCCTTTTTATTAATGTCCATATTTTTATTCTCCCAATCTGGCTACAAAAGAACTATTTTGTAGCCAGATCCTCTATTTAATTAATGACTAACAGATTGTAAAAGAATAATCCTTATCAGTCTCCGCACTGATACGGTAATCCTCTTCCACATCAGTTCCCCAGCTGTCGATGCCTCCAACACCTCTTACTGCGCCATATATGCATAAGACAGTTCTTCTTACCGGTGGCAGTTCTTCATGGTGAAGAGCGTTTTCAATCTCAGATGCTGTATAAGGCAGACAAGAAAACGCAAATTTTTCATCATTCTTTTCAATGCGCAGTGTCTGTGATGAGCTATCTGTCCTGCTGTTATCAAGAGCCGTATGTCTTGTAATTTCAAGCCACTCTGTATCCATTCTCATACCACATTCCTGCGGAACAAGATATTGTGTAAGACTCAGATCATCAATCTCGTAGATGCCTTCTTGTGCCCCTGCTTTTCTGTCAGGATATGTTTCCCCGGAGAGTCCCTTATATAAATATTTGTCAGCCAATGTTGGCATAATAAATCTCATTCCAAATACCGGGAATTCAGGAAGCCCCTGTACCCCGTTATAATGTACATCCACGCGAATCTTTCCTGATACATCAACTGTATAGCTCACAAGAACAGTTGTCGCCGGAGTTGTTATGGTCTCGTATGTATATTTTACGATAATTTCATCAGCATAAACATCACCGCCATAGCTGTTATTATCAGGTGCATATGGTTTTTGCTCCTTGCCATCCATGATTACCTGTACTCCCTTACAGTCAATGAACATATCTGCTGAAAGCCAGCTTCCGCTTTTAATATGAAACTTGCTTCCCCTGTCATTATCTGTCAACGCTCTCCAGAAAGTAGGCTTTGGGCAACGATACAGCCACTCATACCCATTTTTAACGATAGATTCCAGTCCTCCCTGTGCATAAGAGAAAATATAATCAAAGCCTTCACCATGTACACCTAATGTATAGTCGCCATAGACCACTCTTAATTTATCTGTATAAGCCATAGTAATACCTCACTTCCTGCATTGCCGGTTTTTCTTTCCTGTCAGCAAATACTATTCCATTTGCTGAAAATTCATAGTCTGCCGGTTTATCATCAAAATCTCCACCATAGCGCAAAACATCTTTTCCTGTCACCGGATCTTTTACCATAATTGCCTGGTCAATAAAATCCCATATAAATCCACCATGATACATATCGTATTTGTCAATCAGCTTCATATAAGAGCCAAGTCCACCCATTGAATTTCCCATATCATGCATGAATTCGCACAAAATATACGGTTTCTTCGGACTGTTATTCAAGTATTCCTCTACATCCTCAGGTTTTGCATACATTCTGGTCTCCAAGTCAGAAATAGTATCCTCATATGCCCTATTATAATAAGAGCTTTCATAGTGAACTAATCTTCCATCCTGCTTTTCAGCAAAATAAACGTTCATTGCCTCAATGTCATCTCCTGCATAGGATTCATTTCCTAATGACCAGAAAAGGATGGATGGATGGTTTTTAAAAGTCTCAAAATTGTTTTTTGCACGCTCAAGCACTGCATCTCTCCACTGTGGAAAAGACCCCGGTACATTACATGATGGTTCGATTGCCCCTAGCTTTTGGAATGAGCCATGGCTCTCCAGATTTGTTTCTGCCATCACATAAATACCTGCATTGTCGCACATATAGTACCATGGTATCTGGTCAGGATAGTGACAGGTACGCACAGAATTAATATTGTTCCTTAACATACATGATATATCTGTCTTCATGTCTTCTATACCAATGCATCTTCCTGTTCTTGCATTCCACTCATGACGGTTTACTCCCGTGATAACCAGACGCTTTCCGTTCAGATAAATCACCTTATCAATTATTTCTAACCTTCTAAAGCCAATATCATAAGGAACTACTTCTAGCACCCCTCCATTTTCCTCTATTAATTCCACACAGGCATGATAAAGATACGGACTATGATTATCCCACAGTTTGATATTTTGCACATCTGTATGGATTGTACCTGTAAATATTCCATCTCTTCCCTGTAATTGCAAGCATTTCTCCGTTATCAATGTTCCTTCTCTGTCGGTCAAGACAAACCTTGCATCCACATTCTGTTTTTCTGGTGCAGTTACTTTCATAATCACAGATACTTTTCCACTTGAATTATCCTGATTTAATACCGGCTGAAACCATACATCCTCCATATGGGCATCAGGCAGTGCCTTCAAAGTGACATTCCTAAAAATTCCAAAGAAACGGAAAAAATCCTGATCCTCTAAAAATGCTGCCGTGCTCATCTTGTGAACCTGAACTGCCAGCACATTTTCTTTTTCCCTGATAAATGGTGTCAGATCAAATTCGGATGGTGTGAAGCTGTCCTCTGCATACCCTACAAACTGACCATTCAGCCACAGATACATCGCCTCTTCTACACCCTCAAAACAGATGTGAATTCTTTTTCCACACATCGTTTCATTTAAGTCAAAACGCTTAATATAAGAACCTACAGGATTATATTCTGCCTCTGAAAACATCCCCGCTTCTTTCCCAGTGCTCTCCATGCTGTAGGCTCCTCTATGATACTCTTTTCCTTCCCACGGATACATCGTATTTATATAACGGATTTTATCATAGCCAGCCAGTTCAATATGCCCCGGAACCATAATTTTATCAAAACCAGATGCATCAAAACTTTCCTCATAAAATTTTTCCGGTCTGCTCATTACATTTTTGCTAAAAGCAAACTCCCATTGACCATTTAAGGACTGTAACAGTGAATTTTCATTTCTTTCTATATCTGCATAATCTTTATAGTAACAATGGTCGCTATGTGCGTCCAACCGGTTTACACGGAACACTTCCGGATTGTCCAACCATTTCATATCAGCGTTCATAATTTTCCTCACTTTCCATACAGCCCCTAAAATAATATTTCAGAGGCTGCATGTTGTAATTATCCTATTTTTTTAATATACACCTACAAAAGACCTGACAGGAGCAACTCTTGAATCATCAATATGAATTTCAAGTAAATCTGTTTCAATGCCCTGCAAATCAATAATTTTTTTATAACCTATGGTTGTTGCATCTGTCAGCTTTTCTTTTTTACCTTCCGCAGCGGTTTTTGCCCATTGCAATCTGCCATTGACTCGGTTTAACCGAAACCAAACGCTCATCTTCTTTCATCCCTCTATATTCCATGTCAACACTTCTCCATCTGCTCTCTAAGTTTCCGGTTAGCTGCTTCCACATTCATTCTTGACATAATAAATGTAATTACTAATGACAGAATCATTGGAATCCATAAATACATAATATGAAGCATATTCATACAGGATGCAGGCTGCACGGTCGCTTCCTTAACAAAACCACTTGCATCAAGCAGCCATCCACAAATGGCAACTCCGATTCCACCTCCGATTTTGGTTCCAAAGGATGTACATGAATACATGGTTCCATCAATGTGTTTATGCTTTGTAAGGTAAGTATATTCTGAACACCTTGCCACAACAGCTCCCATATCTCCCTGCCATGGTGCCATTCCAAGTGCTGCGATTGCGGTAAAAGCAAGCATCATCGGAACACTTCCCATATAGCCTGCAAAAATAACACCGACACGGCCGGCTGTTCCAAGAATGTATCCTGCAAGGTTCATTCGATATAATCCCTTCATCTTTTCTACAAGCATAGGTGTAATACACATTGCAATAATGACAGGAATATTAATTGCCCAAGAAAAGACCGAATATAAATCTTCGTTTTTCAAAACATAAATCATATAGAAAAGACCCATATTTAACATAGCAGAATAGATCTGCTGGCAAATATAAGTTGCACAAATCATAAGATAATATTTATTAGAAAATAAAAGTTTTGCAGCCTCTATTAGTCCATACTTTTCTTCTGTGTGATTCTTCCCCGCTTTTAATTCTTCTTCTGGAAGCTCCTTAATTGAAAAAACTGAAATTGTATTTACAATCAATCCAATAATGGCATATACAACGGCAACCATTCTCCATGCTGCTGCCCC
>OIYY01001041.1_pt1 | contig 16446 bp, 15 predicted proteins | sample 1588341 | NCBI WGS metagenome assembly OIYY01 (sample SAMN03283287) | human gut metagenome | biome: human-associated habitat; material: feces | host: Homo sapiens | place: Peru | collected 2012 | reverse complement strand
CTTATCCCTTCCCATACATTTTTCTGCAAGCTGTGCAATTCCGGCTGACAGTATCATAAGGCCTCCACCTATTCGTGCAGGAATAAAATTTACAACATCATCCATTTTAGCTGCAAATCTTCCAAAATACAGATATTTTTCATTCTTATAGCCAATCATGGAATCCATAGTATTAACTGCCTTATATACGAATCCCCCGACAGCACCGAAAAACATCATATAAAACAATGGTGCAACAACACCATCTGATGTATTTTCCGCAACCGTCTCAACAGCCGCACGCGTAATACCATGCTCGTCAAGCTGGCTGGTATCTCTTCCGACAATCATTGATACAGCCTGTCTTGCCTGTGGAATCCCTTCATTTTTCAAAGCATAATATACTTTCATGCTCTCTGTTTTTAGTGATTTCACAGCAAGAATCTGATAGCACATAATTGTTTCGACTACACATCCAAGCACTATATTAATATAATAACAGACTGCAAGTATTCCCGCTGTAACAATACCTGTTATTAATGGTGTTAAAACTGCCAGAACTATGCCTCTTTTATATTTCTTTGCTTGTGAATTATCTTCTTTTAACAAAATGCTTTCCAGCCATGAAATCAGTTTTCCTATCAGGCGTACCGGGTGATACAGCCAGTGCGGATCACCAATAATCAGATCAAGTACATATCCACACGCAATTGCTATCGTCTGACATGTAAATATACATGTAAAAATATTATTATTCATTATTTCTCCGTAATCTTTTTTATTGTACTTATATGTCCTTCCTGAGTAACATTGCAGATATATCCATCACCATTGCCACAATGATAATCATAATAACCTCCACCATAGATTTCTGACAAAACCGCCATTATAGTTCCTCCATGGACAACACATGCAGCCGCATTTACCTCTGATTCCATACATTCATTGACAATTCTGTTCCACGCATAGACACATCTTGTCCTGAAATCAGCTATATCTTCTCCCTGCGGAAAAGGTATTGTTCCATTACTGTCAATCCATTTCTGGTAATCCTCATCACCTGTCAGTTCTTTATAATTCTTTCCCTCGAATTTACCAAAGTCACATTCCCTGAAATCCGGCTCAATTATCTGCATCATATCAGGATATATAAATGCTGCTGTCTGCCTGCATCTTTTTAAAGGACTTACATATAATGCCTGTACCTTCGGATAACAACCGGAACGCATATACTCCTGTATCTGTGCCATTCCTGTATCACACAATGGTTCATCCGTAGTTCCTATATATCTCTTTTCGATGTTTCCTGCTGTTGCTCCATGTCTGATTAATACAATCTCCATATTCCTTACTGTCCGCCTTTCAGACACTGTCCTATTCCACAGGTTACTCTTTCCACATGCACAGCCTTCTTAACTGCACTGCAAAGTACGCGTCCGACTGCTTCCCTGTATATTCTGTCCTCTTTTTCTAACGGAACTATTCCGCTTCCAACTTCATCACATATTATAATAATCTCCGGATTGATATCATACAGACTGTCTATCAGAGTGTCTGTTGATTTTCCTTCTTTAACATATCTTTTTATAAGCAGATGCATATGATTTAATATTTCAGCATTTTCCAGGTCTTCAATATTACAATCTGCCCCATCTGCCACAACCGACATATTCTTTTTACTGCATACATAATCAAGCTTTCCCTGATAAGCCCCACCAAAATATACTTCCATATTATCTCCATTCTGTTGGCTAAATTAATGTAATTACCGCAATTGCAGCCGTCATGCACAACTCGTTCACACAAAGCAGATAGCCTGCAAGGTCACCTGTTACCCCGCCAAACTGCTTATATGCCATATGCCTGTAATAGAGTAAAACAAGAAATGCCACAACGGCAACAGCTATTGCTGTGATAATACTGCACATGCACATACATGAAACACACAATACAATCTGTATTACAAGCATTATATTTACCCTCTTTCTGGCTGTAACACTTGTAAATGTATGAAGCATTCCGTTATTTCTTGCACCGCGGAAATTAACTGCTGCCAGTCCGCTGATAATTCTCGAAAGATAGAAAGTAAATGCCATAATAATAATCTGCATATTTCCCGCCTTCTGCATAACAATAAATGCAGCGGCAAAATACAGCACATAATAAACCAGAAGTTTAATAACTGCAAATGCACCAATATGTGAATCCTTTAATATTGCCAGTTTCTTTTCCCTGTCACCATATGAATTAAGCGCATCACATGTATCCATATAACCGTCAACATGGATTCCCCCTGTTATAATAACCGGCAGTATGATAAGTACCAGAGTCCTGCTTATATCCGGCACATTTAAAATCCTCCCGGCATATATCCATCCATAAGCAAAAGCTCCGGTTATAAGTCCAACCAGCGGAAAGAATCCCATTACATATTTCATGTCTTTTTCTTCTAATTCAAGATGTGGCATTGGTATCTTGGAATACATTGAAAATGCAATCACCAGTGATTTAATTATCGACATCGCCAATATCCCCCTTTAAAAATACAGGAATTGAATATACAACTTCTACAACTGCATCTGCTGCTCTGGAAAGCCTCACATTAAGTTCCCCAAGCCGCCTGATATAATCAGTTGTACCGGCATCATATTCACATCCGTCTGAAAATACTTCATTTGTTACAATAACAAGATGCCTGCACCCTGAATACAGTTTCATACAGCCATCAAATATGTCATCAGGTTTTCCGGCTTCTCCAAAACATTCATTGGCAAGAAGGTTAGACATGCACTCAACTAATACCACAGGTCTTTCTTCTTTATCACAGCAATCCAATGCGCTGCCTATATTCTGATACTGCTCTATCGTTTCAAAGCCTTTTCCCTCACGCTGCCTTTTATGCTTTTCAATTCTTATTCTGCCTTCCTCTCCGAAAGGCTGCATGGTTGCCACATAATATTTTTTATTATCTTTAGCAAGCCGGCAGCATACCTGTTCAGCATATTCTGACTTTCCGCTGCCGCTTACCCCTGTAATTATAATCAACATTTTCCATAATCCTCATATGCAGCTATCTGTATATCGTCAAATGTAGTATTTTCCCTGTACACCTGCAAAGCCATGTCAAGAAGCGGAAACATCATAACTGCCCCTGTTCCTTCGCCTAACGCAAGCTCTGCATGAATAACAGCTTTCTTTCCCAGACTGTCAAGAAGTGCTTTCATTGCCGGTTCTTTTCCCTGATGCGATACAATAATGTAATCATTAATCTCCGGCTGCAGCTTCACGGCAATAAGTGCTGCAACCGCCGCGATAACACCATCAGCAACAACGGGTATCCCATACACTGCTCCTCCGATATACACGCCCACAAGTCCTGCTATATCAAGCCCGCCTATACTCTGTAAAAGTTTTAATGGATTGTCTGCGTATCTGCCATACATTTCTTTAGCCTTTGTAATGACTTCAACTTTCCTTTTAAGCCCTGAATCATCAAGTCCTGCACCTCTTCCGGTAACAGCTTCAGGCTCAAGGTTTAATAATATACTTGCAAGTGCTGTACTCGTAGTTGTATTGCCAATCCCCATCTCTCCTGTAGCAAGAATGTTATATCCTTGTTCACTGCACCATTCCACCTGCTTAATTCCTTCGCGGACTGTCTGTATGAGCTGTTCCTGTGACATTGCCGGTTCTTTAAGGAAATTTCTCGTACCTGTCATAACCCGTCTGTTTACAAGACCTTTATAAGTTCCTACATCTGTTCCATCCGCAAGTTTATCTGCTGCAATACCTATATTTACAGGAATCACTTCTGTTTTACTGCAAGCTGCCATTCTGCATACACTCGATATTCCATCTGCCATATTGCAGCTTACAACTGCAGTCACATCCTGTCCTGTCTGTGTAACTCCCTCTTCAACTATTCCGTTGTCTGCACACATTACAATAACAGCCCTTTTGTCTATATGTACATCAACTGTATTCTGGATTCCTGCTATCTGTGTTATTATTTCTTCCATAAGCCCAAGTCCATGTAATGGCTTTGCTATTCCATTCCAGTGCGCTTTTGCTTTCATCACAGCATCTCTATTAATACCTTTTATCTTATCCAGTTCCGGAATAAGTTCTGCTGCCTGTCTGCTGTTCTTCTTATACTTCATGCTTGCATCCATAAATCTCTCTGCCACATTTTCATTACCATAAAAATAAATGTGTGGAAATCCGGCATATAAAGTATCACTTCCGTAACAGGCAGAAACTGTGCTGTTATCAGAAGCCTTTATGACTTCATAATCACTACCCGGACAGTCACTGTTCCAGTAATGAAATTCATGTGCACGGAAGCTCTGATTTTTATCTGCAAGCATTGTATCTTTTACAGCCTTAACGCTCATATACCCGAAACGCTGTAATTTTCCGGCATTATAACCTGTCCCTCTGATAATTCCTGCCATTGGATATTTTTCTTTTTCCGGAGTTTCAAGATATTCATGCAGATAAAGAAAGCCTCCACACTCAGCTATACAGGGAAGACCACCTTGTATCTTAACTGCAATATCCTTTCGCATTGATATATTTTCTGACAAGGCTTTTGCATGAAGCTCAGGATATCCCCCATATAATAATAATCCGTCTATATTATCAGGAAGACTGCTGTCTTTAAGAGGACTGAAATATGTAAGTTCACATCCACTCTGTCTTAAATAATCAAGGTTATCTTCATAAAGAAAACAGAATGCTTCATCCTTTGCAACTGCTATTCTTAGATTTCTCTTTTTCTTTTCTTTGTAATGGATTTCATTCTCAGAGGCGTTTTCTGCAATCTTAAGAATCCCGTCTATATCCAGCGTTTCTTTCATCTGACTTGCAATACAGGTGACTTTTTCCTGAAAATGTTCAACCTCTGCCGATGTAACAAGTCCAAGATGACGGCTTTCAAGAACAGCCTCTTTCTTATATGGCAGATAGCCTAATGGTTCTATCCCCATCTCTTTAACCATCTGCGCAGCATCTTTATATAATCTGGCTGATAAATTGTTAAATATCACTCCTCTGATATGACTATCTTTTTCATATCCTGTATATCCTTTTATGACTGCACCTATTGAATTACTCATACCACGGCAGTTTACTATAAGTATAACCGGCGTATCCGTAATGCCTGCTATATCATAGGAACTTCCCTTCGTGCCAAAACCCTGACCGTCAAAGTATCCCATAACACCTTCCACTACGGTTATATCACTCTCACATTCTTTGCGCGCAAGCAGATATTTTATTGTCTCATCATCACAGAACCAGCTGTCAAGATTGCCTGTACGCATATTAAGCACACGGGAATGAAACATAGAATCAATATAATCAGGCCCGCATTTTAATGCTGATGTTTTAAGTCCCATATCTTTAAAGCACTGGCATAAACCACAGACAATTGTTGTTTTGCCACATCCGCTGCCTGTTCCGGCTATCATTATACGACCCATTGCATTCTCCTTCCCTCTATAATAAATACTGGATTATTTGCAGACATCATATGATATCTGCCTGTTTTCTTTATCTGCGTTACTGCAATCTGGACTATATCAAGTACGCTCATATTATTCTTTTCCATTAATGAAATCATATCCTGTAGTGTTTCTAAAGTTACTGCTGTAGCCACAACATGGACATTTGGATTTTTTCTAAGAATACTGTCAAAAATGTATTCTGATTCGCCGCCACTTCCACCAATAAACACTTCATCCGGCACTGGCAGATTATCAATTACATCTGCCGCATTGCCATGAACAATCTCTATGTTATTAAGTCCGAATTTCTCTGCATTACGGGCAATAAGACCGCATCCTTCTTCTGTCCTCTCAACCGCATATACAGTTCCGTATGGTGCATGCAGTGCAAGCTCTACTGAAACAGAACCTGTTCCTGCGCCTATATCATACACACATGAATTCTTTCTGACTGCCATACGGCTGATTACACCTGCCCGTATTTCCCTCTTAGTCATTGGCACATCTGAACGGATAAAATAACTGTCAGGAATTCCTGTTATAGAAAATGTATGTGAATAATCATTGTATACTGCCATTACAGTAAGCCCTGCTGACTCATATTCTGTAAATTCTGACACTTCACCACTGGATATCTTTTCATTTTCATATGAAAGATTTTCCCCTATCCAGACATATGCCTTTGAAAGCCCCACACTCTGAAGCTGCTTACATATCTGTGCTGCATTTCCCTGTGTCAGAAAATATGTCATCTCATTCTGTAAAACTACAGGTATGTAACTCTGTTTTTTTCCATGCACACTTACAAATGCCGCATTTTCCCAAGGCTTTCCTATTCTTGCGGCAAAATATATTACAGAAGATATTCCAGGCAGGATACGGTATTCATATTTTCCCTCAAGAACATCTGCAAGCTTTCTTGTTCCACTGTAAAATCCGGTATCACCCGACATAAGCACTACATATTCTTGTGCTTCTTCCTGCTCAATAATACTTACTATATTATCTGCTGTCACAGCATAAAATGTCTTTTTATCCGGATATTCCTCTATCAACCGCTTTGAGCCTATTATAATTTCTGCATTATCAATTGCAGCTTTTACTTCCTCTGTAATGCAGCTTTTACTGCCCGGTCCCATTCCAGCTATAATTACCCTTTTCATTACTCACTCCATCTTAATCTGTTAACACTGTGAATCAATATTTTCTTCAAGATACGCTATAATTTCCGAAAGCTTCTTACCTTCATTTTCCAATGGCCGCCTGATTACAATGCAGTCAGTTCCTGTATTTAGTGCGGCAGATATTTTTTCTTCATATCCACCGTTATTTCCTGATTCTTTTGTTACAAGCACTCCAATATTAAACTGCCTTATTACTGATTCGTTTAATTCCTGTGAAAACGGACCCTGCATTCCGATTAAATGTGCCGGCATAATCCCTGCCTGTATTGCACTTTCCATCATCTGTGGATTCGGCAGAAGGCGAAGATAAAGTCTTTCCTTAAAATCCTTAATATGGACATACTCAGGTATGTTCTTGCTTCCTGTCGTCATAAGAACATTTTTATGAATATATCTGTCGTCATTCAGCAGCCTGACTGCATCCTTCATTGTTTCAGTATATATGATATTATCTGCATTATTACCGGCTTTCTCTGTATTCTCTTCTCTCAACACCCTGACATAAAAAATGTGTCTGCTGTCACATGCCTCTTTTATATTGTGGGTAACCTGTGTGGCATACGGATGTGTTGCATCAATAACTATGTCAGGATGGATTGCTCTTATCTCATCAGACATCTGTTTCTCGTCCATTTTCCCGACATGTATATACACATTATTCTGCCCAGGAAGCAGTTCTTTTCCATACTCAGTAGTTACATACACATGGGTAATACATTTTTTAACTGCAAGAAATTCACATATTCTGCGGCCTTCCGTTGTCCCGGCAAAAAGCATTATTGTCTTTTTCATACAACCTTATATCCTCTCGGTGTAACCATCTTTCCATTAATAATCTTAGTATGGCTGTTTCCAATATAAACTGTCGTGAACATATCTGCCTTGAAATCAGCCAGCTCCTTTAATGTAAGAACCCCAGCTGTCTCATTATCCCTGCCTATATTCCTTACATATCCACATACTGTATCAGCCGGCTGTACTTCCATTACAATGTCACAGGCTTCTTTTAAATATCCTGCTCTCCTGCGGCTTGAAGGATTATATATGCACATTACCATGTCACTTTCAGCCATTGCCCTGATTCTTTTCTTTATCAGTTCCCACGGAGTCATACAGTCACTTAAGCTTATAACTGCAAAATCATGTGACAAAGGTGCTCCGAGACAGGCAGCACCACTATTGGCAGCTGTGACTCCTGATATTACCTTAATGTCAGTTCCTTCATCTGCAAGTTCATATACCAGACTCGCCATGCCATATACACCACTGTCTCCACTGCATACAAGTACTACGTCCCTGCCATCCTTTGCCATATCTATGGCATACTGACAGCGCTCCTTTTCCTGCATCATATTAGTTGAATAATATTCTTTATCTGGAAAATACTGCTTCAATATATCAACATAAGTACTATAGCCAACTATTAACTGTGCTGACGATATTGCAGCAAACGCTTCCAGTGTCATATTATCTTGTGCACCACTTCCAAAACCAACTATCTTAAGCATATCATACTCCTTAATCTATACCATTTTATATACTGCAACAGTTATCCCGTTATCTGCCGTTTTTCCTACGAGCTTTCTGCCTCCACCCGATGCCGCACACGCACTGCGCTCACATACATTATCGACACCTATCTGCTCATTTACAAAATCTGATGATGAAAAATCACCCTCAATCTCTCTTAATGCTTCAGGTGTATATGTCCTGTATGGAACTTTAAATTTCCTTGCAAATTCAATAATTCCCTGTTCATCTGCTTTTCTGTCAACAGATGCAACTACTGCAATAGCTTCTATCATCAGGTTATTCATATCAAAAGCCTTCTTAACCGCCTGCTCTATCTCTTCTGCTGTCTTTCCCCTTTTGCATCCGATTCCAACTGCCAGATTTTGTGGCACAAGTTTTAATGTTCTCTTAAATACCACATTTTCATCAGGATGAGAAATTATCTGTACACCGCTTTCATATTTACCATCTGCATTATCCGTATATGTAATCTGGCCATTCCATTGTTTTTCGGTCTCTCTTAACATTTTGACAAATGTTTCATCTCCTGTAATTCCAACAGCTTCCCCATTAAGTATCCGGCCTGATATATCCTGTACCATGACAGGATTAACTATTTTCATATTATGCTCTGCTGCAAATAAATCAACCGCAAACATTCCTCTTGTATCTGTAGCTGTAGTAATTACAGGTATTGCACCAATACTGTCTGCAAGTTCATTGCACCATTCATTGGCACCACCTATATGCCCGGAAAGCAGTGAAATAAGAAATTTGCCACTTTCGTCTGCAACAAGTACTGCCGGATCTGTTACTTTGCTTTTAAGATATGGCGCTATTGTTCTTACCGCTATTGCAGCCGCACATACAAATAATATCCTGTCGCACATTGCGAACTCGTTCTTAATAACACTGCCGACAGTTGCAAAAGAAACTGCATCTTCCCTGTAATCATCCGCACATCTTTTGTGGCAGTAAATTGTAACTTCTCCATCCGTCACCGTGGAAGCCTTTTTTGCCACCTTCATTCCCTCATGTGTAAATGCTATTATAACAGTTCTCATTTTCTATACTCCGTTGTAAATTCAGGATCATATAACTTGGAAAATGAATATTTATCTCCTAAGAATTCTCCCACCATTATAAGTGCTGTCTTCGTAATTCCTGCCTTTTCGGCCTCTCTGTCAAGATTTCCCAATGTGGTCTTTATACATTTTTCATCCTTCCAGCTTGCCTTATAACATATTGCACATGGAGTATCCGGTGTATACGCTCCCTTATATAATTCTTCCTTAAGCTCCTTTAAATGTGATGAACTTAAGAATATAACCATTGAGGTTCCATGTGCCGCCAGCTTTGCAATGCTCTCATTATCCGGAACAGGTGTCCTTCCCGGCATCCTTGTAATAATTACTGACTGTGCAACCTCCGGCACTGTATATTCACAGTTCATTGCAGCTGCCGCAGCAAGAAAGCTGCTGACACCAGGACATATTTCACATGTAATTCCATGCTTTGCAAGTTCCTCAATCTGCTCCCTTATAGCTCCATAAAGTGAAGGATCTCCTGTATGCAGTCGCACTATATTCTTTCCTTCACTATCCGCTTTTACAATTACATTAATGACCTCATCGAGATTCATGTATGCACTGTTATATATCTCACAGTCTTTTTTTGCATACTCAAGCAGTTCTTCATTTACAAGTGAACCTGCATATATAATCACATCTGCCTCATTAAGCATGCGCATACCGCGAACCGTAATTAAATCTTTAGCCCCAGGTCCAGCCCCGACAATTTTAACCATAATCATTCTCCATTATTTATTATATCTTCTAACAGCTTATCTGCTGTTTTTGTCTTACCTAATATTCCGTATTCATTAGAGAATACAATTGCCCCGATTCTTATTTTACCGCCGCTTCTTCTTTGCAATACATCCTCTATGCGGATCATAAGCTGCTTCATTGTATTCTCAAGCATGTCCGATTTTTTCAATATATCAAGTGCAGCCTCTGTAGTAACACAGTCAAGTATTTCTCTTGCCGTATCTACCCCTGCGCCTGCCCTTATTGCACATGCTGACAGAACCTCCATTCGTCCGTCTGCAACTTTTGAATGTGTATTCATTATTCCTGCACCTAATTTCACAAGCTTTCCTATATGTCCCACTAAAAGCATTGCTTCTGCACCGGAATCACACACCATGTCTATTGTATCACCTATATAATTACTGCATTTGATACTTCTTTTAAGTTCAATTCCAAGAGTATTAAGCAGAAAATCCTGACCATAATTTCCCGGTGCAATCAGAAGAATTTTTTCGCCTTCTGCTATATGCATTTTAATTTCTGTCCTTATTGTATCAATAAGTGCCTGTTCACTCATAGGCTCTACTATTCCTGTTGTTCCAAGAATTGATATTCCCCCTGTTATTCCAAGGTTTGGATTAAATGTTTTCTTTGCAATTTCAACTCCCTGTGGTGCTGATATTACAACCTTTAAACTTCCCTCATAAGAATAATTCTCTGCTGCTTCCGATACACCTTCTTCAATCATTTTAAGCGGAACCGGATTAATTGCCGCTTCTCCTACCGGGCGCGACAGCCCTTTTTTAGTAATTCTTCCTACACCTGTTCCTCCATCTGTTACAACTCTTTTATCTGTGCTGTCACGTTCTATATAAGAAACACTGGCATATATTAATATTCCGTTAGTCACATCAGGATCATCCCCGCTGTCTTTTTTTATAGCACATGTAACACTGTCCTGTTCCATTGTTATTTCATAAACAGGCAGCGTAAGTTCTACTCCCATCGGAGTAATCACACTGACACTTTCAATTCTCCTGCCTGACAAAAGCATACATGCCGCCGCTTTCGCCGCTGCGCAGGCACATGTTCCTGTTGTATATCCACATCGCATTTTTTTCTGATTCTTATATACATATCTCTCTAACATCTGCGCCACTCTTTATCATCATCTGCTGCCATATAAAACAATGCGTTCATAATTGCCGCCGCAACATTGCTTCCGCCTTTTCTGCCTCTTGCAACTATATATGGCATATCGCTTTTAATGATTTCTTCTTTTGCCTCAACTACATTTACAAACCCAACCGGAACTCCGATAACCAGTCTTGGAGCAAATGTGCCTTCATCATACAGTTCTCTTATTCTCATAAGTGCTGTTGGCGCATTTCCAACTACCATAATACATCCCGGATTGTCCTTTGCCGCCTTCTCCACACTGACCACTGCCCTTGTTGTCTTACGGCTTGCAGCTTCTTTTGCAACACCTTCATCTGCCATATAACAGTTAAGTGAGCAGCCGAATTTTTCAGCTATCTTATGACTTATACCTGATTTTGCCATGTTGGTATCGGTCACAATCTCTGTACCCTCACGGATTGCCATCAGTGCTTTCTCTATAACGCCATCTGAAAACATCATGCTTGTCTCATATGAAAAGTCCGCTGTTGTATGAATAACTCTCTTAACAACCGGCTTGTATTCAGGTGGAATATCTGTTGTAAGTTCTTTTTCAATTATTGCAAATGACTGTTTTTCAATATCCATTGGCTTCATAATATCTATTCTCCTGTGAATAATGATTTCAATGTATCTATGTCCGGTTTTTTAAGAATAATTTTTTTCTTTTCTGCTGCATACTCCAGTACATCCTTTAACATGGCATTCATCTGCCCTACCGGACACCCCGTATCTATTACATAATCTGATTCATCAATCTTTCTGCATGCTGCTTCAAATGCCTCTTTTCCTATAGGCTCAAACATTTTTTCTGTAATAACTTCTGATGCCAGCGCTTTTGCTACAGGAAAATCACAATCATTTTCATAAAGAATTCCCGCTCTGAATGCTATTCCTAAACGCTGTAATTCCCTGTATATAAATACACCTGTTCCTGCACCACCAGCTACGAAAACTTTCGGCGTTCCTTCCGGCTTCTTTAATTCTGTGCTTCCATACATACAATTATATGTTCCATGTATAAGTCCGTAAAGACTGCTTATCCTGTCATCTGTAAATATTTTTTCCGGTCTTCCGAATTCAATATTTCCATCTGCCCCGACACACATAACATAATCTGCTATTTTCGCCGCCAGTTCAATTTCGTGTAATGATACTATAACTGCAACATTATCTTTAACCGCCATCTCCTGCAGTATATCAAGCAGTTCTATCTTATGTCTTATATCAAGAAATGAGGTTGGTTCATCAAGAACTATGACCTCCGGTTTCTGGCATATTGCCCTTGCAAGCATAATACGCTGGCGCTGTCCGTCACTAATCTGTGAAAAATCATTTTCGGCTATATCCAGTGCTGACACTTTTTTAAGTGACTCATTTACAATCACTTCATCTTCCTTAGTCAGTCTGCCAAAATAATTAGTATATGGATATCTTCCCATTGCCACAACATCACGGCATGTCATCATTTCTGTTTTAATTTTTTCTGTAAGAACAACCGACATTGTCTTTGCGTATTCTTTACTTGTATAGCCGCTTATATTTCTGCCCTTGACATATATATTGCCACCTATCGGGTTCATTTCTCTTATAATATTCTTTATTATTGTTGATTTGCCGGCACCATTAGGTCCGATTAATACAAGAATCTCGCCTTTTTTTACCTTCAATGCTATATCTGACAAAAGTACTTTTCCATGATATCCAACGCTTAAATCCTCTGTCTGCACATATATCTGTTCCATATATTTCTCCACTTTTTATCCAATATTACTTTTTCTGCTTTACCATAAGCCAGATAACCACTGGTGCGCCAAATACCGCTGTAACTGTTCCTATTGCCAGTTCTGATGGTGAAAATATTGTTCTTGCAATAAGGTCACAGAACATACAAAAGACTGAACCACACAGGAAAATCGCTGGAATCGTAACTAGTGGTTTCGTTGTTTTAAGTGATAATCTTGTAATATGCGGAACTGCTATCCCCACAAACGATATCGGACCTGCAAGTGCTGTAACACAGGCAGAAAGCATACTCGACAGCATTACTATACACACCCTGAAAAATCTGATATTAATTCCCATACTCTGTGCATATCCCTCTCCCAACAGATAAGCATTAATTGGTTTTGAAAATAAAAAAGTAATGAATGATGTTGGAAAAACAACTATAGCTGCAAGCTTTACAGCAGTCCATGAGCTTCCGGAAAAGCTGCCCATAGCCCAGTGGGTAAGATTGGCAATATCTGAATCATTTGCAAATGTAATACATAAATCAGTTATTGCAGAGCATATATAACTTATCATAATTCCTACAACTAAAAGCATAGACATACTCTTTACCTTATTTGCAAAAAGTAATACATACAGCATTGCAAAAAGTGAACCTATAAATGCTGCTGCAATCTGAGCCCATAATGGCATTCCTGACACATATTTCAGCAAGAAAATCATTGTAATGGCAACAAACATTTTGGCACCTGACGAAATACCAAGCACAAACGGACCTGCTATAGGATTTCTGAAAAATGTCTGTAATAAAAATCCCGACAATGACAATGCACCGCCAAGAATAGCAGCCATACATAATCGTGGTAATCGTATTTTCCAGATAATATTATATTCTGGTGTTCCAACATAATCCTTCAGAAATATTATCCTGAAAATCCTTGCGGGAGATATATTTATATTGCCTGTATTAATATTGAATATGACTGCTGCAACAAGTAATATCACAAGCAGCACATAAACCAACTGATAACGGAGTATCTGTTTTATCTGCATTTTTTCTCCATTCTTATCTCTATTCTCAAAATGACTGCCTCATTAAGTACTATTTGCTTAATGTGACAGTCACTTTCAGACATAAGTTTTATTTTAACTTCTTTAAGTATGTAAGCTCTGATGTATCAGCATCAGCATTTAACATAAGGTTGATATCGTTAATCATACTTCCAATTGTATCTGCAATCTGGAAGAAATCTGGTGTTGTACACCATACATTTCCATCCTTAACAGCCTTTATATCAGCAAGAATACTGTTATATCCTGTAAAATCACTAAGAGTTGATGGCTTTCCGCCTAAGTTCCATACATAAATTATATAATCTGCATCCTTTGCCTTTTCATAAAAGCTTTCTATTCCCATTTCCTGTGTGCCTGTTTTATCAGCATTTAAATCTGAGAAAATGTAATCTCCACCTGCTATATTTACCATCTGTGCAAGATAATCTCCTGCATTTCTGACATACAGCTTACCCTTTGATGTAATATAAAATACAGCTACAGATTTTCCTGTTTTTTCCGCCTTTGAAAGAGTATCAACATATGCAGCCTGCGCGTTAAACATATCTGTTGCAGCATCCTCTTCATTACAGAGTGCAGCATAAAGCTTAGCCCACTCTACTCTTCCTAATGGATGATCTTCATAAGTAGACTGGTCTAATATGTAATTAATTCCTAATTCTTTTAACTTTTCTGCAACATCAGGAACACTTGTAAGCATTGTTGAGAATATTGCAAGTGTAGGGGCACCTGCTATTATTGTTTCATAATCAGGAGCTTTGTAATCTCCTACATAAGTCAGCTTTCCATCATCAAATGCCTTCTTAACGGCATCAATATACCATGATTTTTTATCATAAGTAACCTGGCTTATGTTATCAAGACAATTGCTTGCATTCATAAGAGATGTTACCGGTGTAGATGAAACAAGCATATTAGTTACAGGTGCTTTTAATATTACTGTGTCAGAATCAACTCCTGATGGTGTAGACATTCCGTCCGGAACAAGTAAAAGCTTTGACTGTTTTGATACAATTGCTGTATCCTCATCTCTGTTAGTTATTGTGATGAGCTTATAACCACCCTTGTAATAATCTACAGAGAACAGCTTTGCATACTGTAATTCCATTGAATGGTCATATACAAGTTCTCCATCATAATTACCATCGTTACCTGATTTCTTTTCTGTTCCACATCCACTCATTACAAGTGTAGACACAAGCATTACAAGCATAAGTATGAGTGACAGAAATCTTTTTTTCTTCATTTTCATTCTCCTTTTCCTTTCTCATGAAGTGATTGGATGATTCCGTCATTATCTGCAGAAAAGGAACAGACTCATGTGTCTGCATAAAAAACAATAGTCAGTTGTTCTCGCAACGACTATTATAGCTCTGCCTGTAAGCCGGTCTTCTGACTCACAGATCATAAGCAATATCCGCCTTCCCAGAATAAGCTCAAAAGCTTTGTTCCAGTGGCATAATGGATATCGCCTCCCTGTATACAGCAGCGGAACTGTTCAGGATTCCCACCTGATTCCCTGAAGTACATATATACTTCGCTTACAGTGATTATTTCGTTATCATCTGGATTATATCCAGCGTTTATTATTCCATATTATTACTAGAAATGCAATTGTTTTTCTTTTTTACTATAACTGTTGTAAGATACCCCTGTGCCTCTTCAAGTTCATCCAGACCATGATATATCTGTTCATTGTCCATGCCACAATTCGAAACTGCATTTATTTCATATGATTCCCCTGTTGTTTCCTGTCTGAGACGCAGTGCTGAAATCAACGCTTTCAGCCCCTTTCCCGACTTCATATACACACATGTTCCATCATATGAAAATGTATCCTCAGGTTTATACGCTGACGGGATAATATGAATTTCTTCATTCTTCTCTCCAAGTGATATCCCAAGTCTTGCTGCAACAGAGCAAAATGAAGGAACACCAGATATTATCTGTGCTCTCCAGCCATTTACTTCTGCTCTTTTATGCATGTACATATATGTAGAATATATAGACGGATCACCTATTGTAAGCATTCCTACTTTCTGGCCTTTGCTCAAATATCCTTCTATGTTTTCATATATTTTATTATGTGAAATTTCAAGTTTTCCTTCATCCTTAATCATTGGAAATGGCATGCATAATACAGGCTTTTCCGAAATTTCATGATAAGCCTGCTCTGCTATGCGGTATGCATAACACTCTTCCTTTGACACTGCCGGAATCACTATCAGGTCGCACTCCCTGATTACCTCCAGTTCCTGCAATGTCATCTGCTTCGGATTACCTGTGCCAACTCCAATACCATACAATATGCCTGATTGTTCATCCGGTATGTACTCAAGCTGTGTTACGGCTTTCTGCAAATGTGACAGATACACCTGTCTTACTGCTGGATATTCGCCAATTCCTTTCAGGACACATTCCGGCGCATATCCTTCTTCTTTTAATATACTTGCAAATGAATCACTCTCT
>OIYY01001039.1_pt1 | contig 16477 bp, 16 predicted proteins | sample 1588341 | NCBI WGS metagenome assembly OIYY01 (sample SAMN03283287) | human gut metagenome | biome: human-associated habitat; material: feces | host: Homo sapiens | place: Peru | collected 2012 | reverse complement strand
TGCCGTCTGTACCACGCCAAGAAGCATTCAAATCATCCTTATAAGAAGTGACTTGCATGTTTTTGAATTCTCTTTCGAATCCGGCTTTGGTTGTTTTGTAGGTATCGCCGTTAGATGGTGTACTTGCATATACCTGCCAAATTGTTCTACCGTCTTTCCAAGCCTTATATGTATCTACCTTTGCCATAAACATAATTGGCATTCTTGCAGGAGTTACACCATCATAAAGAAGAACGGTGTTTGGATAATAAATCTGAACATAGCAATCGGCAGCTTTTGGGAAAGATACAGCCATACCTGTTGAATCGCCACCGTTTTTATTGTTGTTTTTACCAACACAGTTTTCGGTATAAAGAATGTTACTATAATATGTATACTTGGTGTCATTCTCTACCTTGCTTTCGCCATTATTATTTACGAATACAGGTTGCTTTGAAGACATATTACCGGTAACATCATCTGACCAAGGAACCATTGCGCCTGTCTTTGTGCAAAGGTCTTCGGCAACCGCTGTGACTTCATCAATAGAAGGAGCAGTCTTGCCACCGAATTCGAATGCATCACGATACTTGATTGCTTTTTGATAAGCATCGTATGCAGGCTTCATATTCTTGTAAACAAGGCCGTTTGTGCCCACTTGTGACATCTTTGTTTCATATGCAGCGATTTCACGGGTGATGCCTTCCAAGCCAGGAGTTACTTCAACATTCTCATCGTAGTTGCAAACGATGTCAGGAGTATAATTGAAGATGTGAGTATCTGACCAATTTGTTTTGCTACTACCGCTTGCAGCATTTGATTGCATAAGAACAAGAGTAACCATGCTCTTATCGTTTTGGATTGCATAGTTGTATGCGTCCTTAACATCAACAGTGAACTCTGTGCCTTCTGTTGCAGCCTTAAGTTGGTCAGCGCTTACAGAATTGATGTATTTAAGTCCAAGATAATCTGTGATGTTTTTAATGTGATTTGAGCCGGTATAAATTGAGTTATAGCCGTTCCATGCGCCACCACCGTTGATACCTGCAGACAAGTTGGCAATGCCACTGTCTTTGGTAGCATAATAGATTGAAAAACCTTGACAGTTGCCCATACCACCTGCTTTGATGGTGAACGTGAAGTTTGCACTATTGATAGTAGTGCCTGTAAGGTTTTTAACTTCAGAGCTGTCATATTTCCAGAAAGCAGCTGTGAAGTTGTCGTCAGCGCCATCGTTAACGATGTTGTAAGCGTTGCCGTTGACACGACTGCCACCGTCAGCATCCTTTGTGATTATGCCGACTCTGTCGTTTTTGGATGTAATCGTTTGATGAATGACTGCATCCGTTGTTGCGTCAGCCAATGCAGTGAGTGGCAACGAAGCAGCAATCATGATCGCGGCCAACAAACAAGCAATTGACTTTTTGAATAGTCTTTTAACCATTTAAAAAACCTCCCTTAGATTTCACGATACTACGCATACAGGTACAGTAATACACATAATATCATTTTAATTCTATTTAATAATAGCATATATAATGCCAAATATCAAGAGGAATTTTTCATTTTTTAACAATTTGTAAATTTTTTTAAAAATGCCCTATTTATGCGGTTTTCGGCTTGTTTTTGGAGTGAAGTTTTAAGTTTTGTCAGCAAAATTTTTGAAAAAAGTTTGATATAATTATAACGAAAACATATTTTTATTAAAAAATTCGATATATATTATATACATTTATATATGGGTCATCAATATTCACAAAATGTATAATAATACCGTATTTATTGTAAAATTATACATATATGCACAAAAATAAGGGCGATTATTTGTATTTTTATGCAAAATTTTGCAAAAAGGGTTGAAATTAAGAAACATAGTGATATAATGAGGATAACAACAAAAAAACAAGGCTTCGAAAAGCGGCAAAAGGAGTTTTTATTATGAACAAAAAAGACATCAAAAAAGTTGTCCTTGCATACAGCGGAGGACTCGACACATCAATCATTATTCCATGGCTCAAGGAGAACTACAACAACTGTGAAGTGGTTGCAGTGAGCGGTGATGTAGGACAGGGCACCGAGCTTGACGGACTTGAGGAAAAGGCACTTGCAACAGGTGCGTCAAAGCTATACATCCTTGATTTGAAAGAGGAATATGTTGAGGACTACATATTCCCATGTTTGAAAGCGGGCGCCGAATACGAAAACTATCTTCTCGGCACATCGCACGCACGACCATGCATCGCAAAGGCACTTGCAGAGGTTGCAAAGAAAGAGGGCGCAGACGCAATCTGCCACGGATGCACAGGCAAGGGCAACGACCAAGTTCGTTTTGAACTAACACTAAAGGCATTTGCACCGGAGATGGAAATCATTGCTCCATGGCGTGAGTGGGACATCGTTTCTCGTGAGCAGGAAATTGAATACGCAGAGGCTCACAACATTCCTCTCAAAATCAACCGTGAAACAAACTATTCAAAGGACAAAAATGTTTGGCATTTGAGCCACGAAGGACTTGACCTTGAGGACCCGGCAAACGAACCGCAATACAACAAAGACGGTTTTCTTGAGCTTGGTGTTTCTCCTGAAAACGCACCTGACGAACCAACATATCTCACAATTCATTTTGAAAAAGGCGTTCCGAATGCTATTGACGGCAAAAAGATGGGCGCTCTTGAAATTGTTGAGGCTCTCAACGAAGTTGGCGGAAAGAACGGAATCGGATTGCTTGACATTGTTGAAAATCGTCTTGTCGGCATGAAATCCCGTGGTGTATACGAAACTCCGGGTGGCGAAATTCTCTACAAGGCACACGAAATGCTCGAAACAATCACACTTGACAAAGAAACACAGCACTACAAGAAGCTGATTGCACAGAAATTTGGCGAACTTGTATACAACGGTCAATGGTTTACACCGTTGCGTGAAGCACTTTCGGCATTTGTTGACGAAACCCAAAAGACTGTTACAGGCGATGTAAAAGTTAAACTCTACAAGGGCAATGTCATCAACGCAGGTATCACATCACCATACACACTTTATGACGAAAATGTTGCATCGTTTGGCGATGACGGCGGTGCATACAACCAAGCAGACGCCGCTGGCTTCATCAATTTGTTCGGTCTTTCAATCAAAGTTAAGGCATTACTCGACCAAAACCGAGACAATGCTTGACGAGGCAGGTAATTTATGGCACAATTATGGAAAGGTAGGTTCAAAAAAGAGCTTGCCAAAGAAACCAACGACTTCAACTCATCCATCGGCTTTGACAGCCGAATGTTTGAGCAAGACATAAAAGGCTCGATTGCTCACGCAACAATGCTTGGGGCGACGGGGATAATTGACAAAGGCGAAAGCGACAAAATCGTTGACGGCTTGAACAACATTTTGAGCGACATCAAAAGCGGCGAGCTGAAAATCGATATGCAAGCCGAGGACATTCACACATTTATTGAGGGCGAACTCACGGCAAGGCTTGGACAGACAGGCAAGCGACTGCACACCGCCCGTTCAAGAAACGACCAGGTGGCACTCGACATTCGTTTGACCCTCCGTGACGAGATTGACGAAATTGTTGGCAAACTCAAGGAGCTTGTGCTTGTTCTCTGCAACAAAGCCGAGGAGCACAAAGCCACAATTATGCCGGGCTACACTCATCTGCAAAGAGCACAGCCAATCACATTCGGTCATCATTTAATGGCGTACTGTGCAATGATTTTGCGTGACATAGACAGGCTCGGAGATGTCAAGAAGAGGATGAACATCTGCCCGCTCGGTTCAGGCGCTTTGGCAGGAACAACCTATCCGCTTGACCGAAACATGGTTGCCGAATTGCTTGGATTTGACGATATTACATACAATTCACTTGACGGAGTATCCGACCGTGATTTTTGCATTGAGCTTGCAAGTGCGTTGTCAATTGTTATGGTGCACCTTTCACGATTCAGCGAGGAAATCATTATGTGGTGCAGTTGGGAGTTCAAATTTGTTGAGCTTGATGACGCATTTTCAACAGGTTCATCAATTATGCCACAAAAGAAGAATCCCGACATTGCAGAGCTTGTAAGAGGCAAAAGCGGTCGTGTGTTTGGCGACCTCACCACCCTGCTAACAATGATGAAAGGCATTGCACTTGCGTACAACAAGGATATGCAAGAGGACAAGGAGGCAATTTTTGACGCTGTTGACACGGTTAAAATGTGCCTAAATGCCTTTACACCGATGATTGACACGATGACGATGCTCAAGGACAATATGCGAAACGCAGCGGCAAAAGGCTTCATCAACGCCACGGACTGTGCGGATTATCTTGTCGGCAAAGGCTTGCCGTTCAGAGATGCTTACAAATGCACGGGTGAACTTGTTGCACTTTGCATAGACAAGGGGCTAACTCTTGAGAGCCTACCGCTTGAGGAATATCAAAAGGTTTGCAATCTTTTTGACAGCGAGGTTTATACAGCTATCAACCTTGAAAAATGCGTCAACGACAGGAAGGTTGTCGGTTCGCCGTGCCCTGAAAATGTTATGATGCAAATCAAAATGGCAAGGGATAAAATACAATAACACAAATTTTTATTTTATCAAAGACCGATTATACAAGGTTTATTTTCTAAATAAAAAAAGCACGGAGCGAAATGAAAACGCTTCGTGCTTTTTGTTTGATTGGGTTATAATCTGGAAAAGATTTTGGAATATCTTGTGTCTTTACGCATTTGCTCACGGTCAACTCTCTTTTGTACAAAGATGAAAAGTGCAATGCTCAATGCAAGAAGAACTGCACCCGCAACAAGCCTGAACACAAGAATTTTTACCGCCATATCGGAAAAAGTTTTTGCCCATATGTCAGGCGAAACATCAAATTGGGTTTTTATTTTTGCTAGCCACATAACAAGCGATGACACTATCACTCCGATGCTTCCTGCCATAAATCCACTTGCAAAATACAATGCCGACTTGATATTTTTCTTATAAATATAGGCAAGCAAAAAGGCTGAAAAAGCAATGATAACAAGGCAAGCCGACAGCCAATGCAGAGAATCGGAATTATGTTCGGCAACCGTTTTTTGCAAAAATCTGAGATTATGAATGCCGACCGTATCGGAATATATTTGCTCTGCTTCGAGCGAAACAAGTTCTATGCTCTGCTTGGACATTTTTATATCATTTGCATTGATATACTCATTAATCGTGCTTTCAAAATAAGAATATCTGCTGCCGTTTTTGAGTGCCTCATCGTTTTCATCAAACACATAATTCACAGCTTGCACAAGGCTTTCTTTTGTGTCAAATTTCACTTTTACGCTGTCAAAAATATCAAGCGGAAGATTACTTTTTGCCGACAGTGCTTTATATTTTTCAGTGAGCTGACTATTATATTCGTCTGCCAATTTTTGCGTTGCAAAAGTTTTGACATAAAATTGCTTGTTTCCTACGGTCAAGAAATCAATCCCCGACACAAGCGAAATTGAAACAGAAACAGCAATGATAATCGCCAAAAAATACGATAAAAATCTGCGATATTTCACATATGTCATTCAGCCACCTCCTCGTAAATATAGGCGGTGTACCCTGATGAAAAGCCGTATTTTTCTGCATTTTGGGTGTAAAGCACAAAACCTTTACTCATATTACAAATATGGTTAAGCACCTCGGTTTCATTATCGGCAGAAAACTTACCCTTATATTTATATGAATAAGTTTTTTCGCCGGCCGAAACAGTAACATTCTGCTCATCAAAAGACTTAATATTGTTATCAAGTGCAAGATAATACCCTACTCCGACTTCGCCGAAATTTGCTCCTTTTTTGTAGCAAACGCTATCTGCTAATGAAAAATATTCATAATTGTCAACAACAGGCAATTTCGCATCGGCACAAGTGATTTGGGCAATTTTCGTTCCGCCGTTTTCGCCATCAAAATACGACACGGCAAAGTCTTTTGGCATATCAAAAAAAGAACCGCCGAAACCGACAAATACAGTTAACAAAGCAATGATGATTCCCGCAACAAGCGGAAACACCACTGCCTTGAAAACAATACTGTTTGTTCTTTTCGGCGTTGATTTATATCTTTTGTTTGCCATTACTGCATATTACCGAGCTGATTAGCCATGCTAAAAGTCTTGTTCTTCTTTGGCTTGTATGCAGGCGGATTTTTGAGTTTCTTTGTATATCTGTTGTTCTTGGCAGTAAGCTTGTTAACCTCGTGAACAGCACCCGACATATACTCGCTCATATACTTATCAGCAACAGCCATCATATCTTTGTCGTTCTTCATCTCACCGAGAATTGTTACGGCAATTACATCCTGAACATCATTGATGCCGTCCTCGAAAACTTCGTTGAGCATCTTGAACAGTTTTTTACGCTCTGTTTCACTGCCGTTTTTAATAACATCCAAAACCTTTGGAGTGCCGTAATTGATGAAGAATTCCTCCGGCAAGAATTCGCCGTAAGCAACAACATTTTTCTTGATTTCATCCTTAAATTCAGGATAAAGTGTGCCAAATCTATTTGCAAGGCTGTCGATATCATAGCTTACAAGACCGTTCTTTGCCTTTGTTCTTGAAACTGATTTTGGCATCTTAACCTTGTCAAGATTGACAGGCTTGTTGACCTTAAAGAGTTTTTCAAGTTCGTCAATAACCTCGTTTGATGTTGACTTAATATCTCTTTCGTCAATAACATCAAGTTCAAACAAACTGCGAGAAACAGTGTTGAATTCGCTTTGCTGACCGTCAACATTGTATGCACATTCGAGTTCAAGAATGTTGGTGTCTTTGTCGTGAACAAGACGATATGCACCTTTTTTGCCTTCAAACAAAATTGTGGTTTCGTCATCGCTCTTTTTCTTAAATCCGAGTTCTTCGTTTGTAGGAACAAGATTTTTTTCTATACCCTTATACGCTTCGATTAATTCCATATTATTCTTTCTCCTGTTTGTTATACATTTTTTCGTGCTCTTCAGCAAGCTCACCGATGGTTTTGTCGCCGTCCTTGCTTCCAACATAAAGAGTTTTGTTTATTTCAAGTTCTTGCTTTTGATGTTGCGCCTTGCGAACATAATAACGATAAACATAAATCATCATGCTGTATCCGCCGACAAGAAGCAATGCACCGAAGCAAGCCAAAATTATAAAATATACATTAAACGCTTGACCCATAGCAATGTTCAATCCGCCGTTTTCGGTCAAATACATATTAGGGGCAAATTGAAGCGCAAAGTTCAAAACACAAAGTGCAACAAGTGCCAATCCGGCACAAATCATAGATGAAGCATAGTGACTGAACATCTTTGTTCTGCCGTCATTGAGCATAAACACCTTGACCGAAATTGCCACAATCAACACAAAGATTGCAACAACAATCATAACCGCAACTCTGCCGAGCCTGCCGACAAATGTTGAAAATTCGGCATTGTTATCTATACCCATAGCTTCATTGAACGCTTTTGAAGCAAGCGGAACAGCCTTTTCCAAGCTTGCGTCATCAAGCTCAAATCCGTTGAAACGATAAAATTCTTTTATGCCGTCACGATAACAAACGGCAATATTTGAACTTTCTGAATAATCATAATTGCCTCCGCTGAAAGCAGATTTGACTATTTCTTTTTGCAAAGCACTTATTTTGTTTTTGCCGACCGCATACTCAAATGCCTTTGGCTCAATGCCTGTCTTTTGGGCAATTTTATCAGTTTTTTCGTTGAGCGAAACCTGAATAGCCTCTGTAATATTGTCGCCACCGAGGAATTTGCCGTAAAAATCGGAATTGCCGATGGTTGGCGAAGCAACTGCAAGAACGAAAAACAAAAACAAAAGCAATGCAAGCAGTACATCAAAAAATGTACTTTTAATCTTGTACAATGTGTGCATATTCATTTTCATTAAACTCCGTTGTTTGTGTTGGTGCTGTTGTTGTCAGGCTGTCGTGATGATTGCCGCTTGGGAAAAAATCGGCTTTTGGACTTGCAAGAAAAGCGCAAGCAACAACAACTATAATCGAAAATATAATCGGAATGAGTATACCTTTGGTTCTTAAATTACGCTTTAACGATTTTTCTGTATCATTGACAATATCGTTGTCTACATTGTTTTTCAGCATAATCACTCCTTCAAATCAAATTTCATTGCAGGACACAATCCCACTAATTAATGCATTATAACACATTAATACTTATTTGTCACTATAAAATTTATTTTTTAAAAGTAATTTTAAAGTAATATTGAAATCTAAACTAAAATATGCTAAACTATATAGAATATTGCTTACAGATATAGAACTAAGGTGAACTTAAAATGGACAAACTAACACTTGGTATACTTTTCGGCGGAGCATCGTCAGAACACGACATCAGCTGTATCAGCGCCAAAAGCATACTTGAAAATATAGACAAAGAAAAATACAACATTGTTATGCTCGGCATCACAAAACAGGGCGAATGGTTTTTGTTTGATGATGATGTGGCTATGCTTCCGAATGACAAATGGCTCAAGTCAAAGTCGCTCAAAAAAGCATACATCACACCTGACAGCAAAATTCACGGCATTGTAACAGAAGACGCAGAACAAATCAGGCTTGATGCAGTATTCCCTGTTCTTCACGGCAAAAACGGTGAGGACGGCACGGTTCAAGGTCTTTTGCAACTTGCACAAATTCCGTTTGTCGGCTGTGATGCAACTTCTTCAGGCAGTTGCATGGACAAAGCAGTTACTAACGCCGTTGCAGATGCGTTTGGCATTGAGCAAGCAAAATGGTGTGCCTTTACCGAATACGAATACGGCAAGGACAGCAGAAAATGCCTTGACCTTGCAATCAACAAATTAGGATTCCCTATTTTTGTTAAGCCTGCAAATGCCGGTTCATCGGTCGGCATAACAAAGGCTCACAACGAGGAAGAACTCATCCTCGGCATAGAAAAGGCATTCAAAGAGGACAAAAAAGTTGTTCTTGAAGAATTCATTGAAGGACAAGAGGTTGAAGTTGCCGTTCTCGGCAACGAAGAGCCTGTTGCGGCAGAGGTCGGTCAAATTGTTGCGGCTGCGGAATTCTATGATTTTGACGCAAAATACAATAATCCTGCGTCCGAGCTTCACATCCCTGCTCTTTTGAGCGAAGAAAAGAGAAACGAAGTCAGACAGGAAGCGCTCCGAGCATACAAAGCTCTCAGCTGTGAGGGTATGAGCAGATGCGATTTCTTTGTTACAAAAGATGACCAAAAAGTGCTTTTAAATGAAATCAACACTATCCCGGGTCAAACTTCAATCAGTATGTATCCAAAACTTTTTGAGGCTGTCGGAGTGGAATATACAGAGCTTATCGACAAGCTCATTGACCTTGCAATTAAGCGTGGAGGCATTATTTAAAATATGGCTAAAGCATTGATTACCATCATCGGTCATCAAAAATTTGATGACGACAAGGATCAGGTAGAAATGAAAACAGTCGGCACTTTTGAGCACGACGATGACAATTACATAATCAGATACAACGAGGAGCTTGAAAACAGCACCGCTCCGCTTCGTGCAAAGCTCAACATTGCAAAGGACGAAAGCAAGGTTGAAATGATAAAGTCGGGCGCATATTCTTCCTGCCTTATCATCGAAAAATCAAAGCGTCACCTGTGCAACTACGGCACAGAATACGGAGATATGCTGATGGGAATCTTCGGCAGAGAAATTGAAACCGAATTCAACGAAACCAAGGGAACTTTCAAATTCAGCTACGATATTGACATCAACGGTGCAATATCTTCGCAAAATGATGTAATAATAAAATTCAGACTATGTGAATAATCGGGAGAACAGATATGTCAAAAATGGTAAAAGAAGTAGAAAACAAACTCAACGAGGCAATAGCCCTTGCAGTTGAAAAAGCAACTCAAAGCGGTGATTTGCCTGAAGCGGAAATGCCAAAATTCATCATTGAGAAGCCTGCCGACAAGAAAAACGGCGACTTTTCATCAAACATTGCAATGGCAGGTGCACGAGCATACCACCAAGCACCTCGAATGATTGCAGAAGCAATAGTAAAAAATTTCAGCCTTGACGGCGGATACATCGACAGATGCGAAATCGCAGGTCCCGGCTTCATCAATTTTTATCTTTCAGACAAATATTACAGCGATGTGCTCAAAGACATAGTTTCAAGCGGTGACAACTACGGCCGTTCAGACTATGGTGAGGGCAAAAAAATGCTTGTTGAATTTGTTTCGGCAAATCCAACAGGACCTATGCACATCGGCAACGCTCGTGGCGGTGCAATCGGTGACTGCCTTGCAAGCGTGCTTGACGCTGCGGGATATGATGTTCAAAGAGAATTCTACATCAACGATGCGGGCAACCAAATCGAAAAGTTTGCAACCTCACTTGAAGTCAGATATTTGCAGGAATGCGGAAAAGATGTTGAACTTCCGGAGGACGCATACCACGGCGAAGACATCACCGTTCACGCAAGAAACTTCTATAGCGAAGTTGGCGACAAATACGCAGAATGCGACTCACAGGAACGCAGAGATGCACTTGTTGCATACGCACTTCCAAAGAATATTGCAGGCCTTGAAGCAGACCTTGGCAAATACAGAATCAAATATGACAAATGGTTCAGAGAATCAACTCTCCACAATGACGGTTCGGTTCAAAAAATCATTGAAGCTCTCAAGGAAAAAGGTGTTACCTACGAGCAAGACGGCGCACTTTGGTTCAAGGCAAGCGAATTTGGCAACGACAAAGACATCGTTCTCATTCGTGCAAACGGTATTCCTACCTACATTGTTCCGGACATTGCTTATCACTACAACAAGCTCGTAACAAGAGGCTACGACAAGGCTATTGATGTTCTTGGTGCGGACCACCACGGTTATATTCCAAGAATGAAAGCGGCACTCACTGCTCTCGGTCTTGATGCAGACAGACTCGACATTGTTATTATGCAGATGGTCAGACTTGTCAGAAACGGCGAAACAATCAAACTTTCAAAGCGTTCGGGCAAGGCAATCACACTCAACACACTTCTTGAAGAAGTGCCTATTGACGCAGCAAGATTTTTCTTCAATCTTCGTGAGCCAAACTCTCACTTTGACTTTGACCTTGAATTGGCAGCAAAGCAAAGCAGCGAAAACCCTGTTTACTATGTTCAGTATGCTCACGCAAGAATTTGCTCAATCATCAAAAAAGCCGCTGATGAGGGAATTGGGGTTACCACACCGTCAGAAGAAGCTCTCAACAGACTTAATTCAAGCGAAGAGCGTGACCTTATTTCTCACCTTGCTTCACTCACAGATGAAATCATCGGTGCGGCAAAGAGCTACGATCCTGCAAGAATTACTCACTATGTAATTGAGCTTGCAACACTTTTCCACAAATTCTACAACGCTCACAGAGTTGTCAGCGATGACAAAGAACTTACAGAGGCAAGACTTTTCCTCTGCACAGCAGTTAAAAACACAATCAAGAACATCCTTGTTATGCTAAAGGTTGATGTTCCTGAATCAATGTAATAATAAGATCAATACAGAAAAGAGGTTTTTATGAAGTTCAAAGCAAGCACATTACACAAGATAGGCAGACCGCTTGTGAATTATGTTTACAAAAACCCAAAAAAGAACATTCCAAAAGTGCTTAAAATCGGCAAGGCTGTTACAGGAAATCTGTTCCCTGAAACAACATGGACAGCTCCACTTGATGTTATCACCAATCCGCAAAACACTTGGAACGATTATATTTATCGCATTATCGAGGAAACCGACAAGGAGCTTCTAACAAATGTGCTCCTTACCTTTGCGATTGATGCAGGATATATTGGAACTTCAACCCTGCGTGAAAACAGAGATAAGCTCAAATGCAACATTCCTTGGATTATTCTTATGGACCCTACCTCTGCATGCAACCTAAAATGCAAAGGCTGTTGGGCGGCTGAATACGGTCATCACTCAAATCTTACACTTGACGAAATGAGAAAGATTGTTACCGAAGCAAAGGCACTCGGCACACACTTCTTTATGTTTACAGGCGGTGAACCGCTTGTTCGAAAGAAAGATATTCTCACCGTCACAAAGGAAAACCCGGATTGTATCTTCCTTGCATTCACAAACGGCACATTGGTTGATGACGAATTCTGCGAGGAATTGAAAAAATCGGGCAACTTTGCACTTGCACTTTCTATCGAAGGTACGGAAGAAACGACCGATTTCAGACGAGGCGAAGGCGTATACAAAAAAGTTGTTGACGCAATGGCACTCCTCAAAAAGCACAAGTGTATTTTCGGCACATCAATTTGCTACACAAGCAAGAACTACCAAGCAGTAACATCTGACAAGTTCTATGATATGGAAATTGAAGCAGGTGCAAAATTTGCACTCTACTTCCACTATATGCCAATCGGTTCGGATGCCGACACATCATTGCTCCTCACACCTGAACAGAGAGAGCATGTGTACAGAACCATCCGCAAAAAGAGAAGAACAAGAAACGGCAAGCCGATATTTGTTATGGACTTCCAAAACGACGGCGAGTTCGTTGGCGGTTGCATCGCAGGTGGCAGAAACTATTTTCACATCAACAGCGAGGGTGACGCAGAGCCTTGCGTATTCATCCACTACAGCGACAGCAACATCAGAGAAAAGAGTATTCTCGAATGTTTGCGTTCTCCTCTTTTCAAGCAGTATTACAAGGGTCAGCCGTTCAATGACAATATGCTCCGCCCTTGCCCGATGCTTGAAAATCCGCAGGCATTAAGACATATCATTGATGTAACGGGTGCAAAATCAACAAACCTCACCTGCCCTGAATCGGCAGATGAGCTTTGCTCAAAGTGCGACCTTTATGCAAAAGAATGGGCACCGATGGCAAAGCAGATTTGGGAGGAGCAAGAACGCTTCCACCCATTCACTCAATACTACCGTGACACCGACGAAGCCAAAAACGAACAATAAATAATAAGACGCTGAATCAATCAGCGTCTTTAATTATGTCCTTGTATTGAAGTCGGATGACCTTTTCCAAATTCTTTGGTGAGGTACAAACCTGACAGCCCACTCTGCCACCCGAAAAAAAGATTTTTTCTGTTTCTTGAGCGTTGATATGGATAGTTGTTTTAAATTGCTTTTTCATCCCGATAGGCGAGCATCCGCCGTGGATATAGCCTGTGAGTGGGAGCAATTCTTTTTGCGGAAGCATCTCGATACTTTTTTCGCCGACTGCCTTTGCGGCTTTTTTCAAATCAAGTTCGTGCTCGGCAGGTACCATAAAAACATAATGTTCCTTTGATTTGCCGACCGTCACCAATGTTTTGTATAAGAACTGCGGGTCGGTGCCAAGTTCGTTTGCCACTTCAACCGCATTTGTGGTCATATTGTCATATGCGTAGTGCGTGTATTCAAGTTTCTTTTGGTCAAGCACACGCATAACATTTGTTTTGTCCTTTTGCATAATGTCACCTCTAAAAAATAATAGCACAAAACATCCTCAACATCAACAAAAAAATGCAGACTGTCGATAAAGCCCCTGAAACACGCCTAAATATAATCAACTGAATTATGCCTCCCATTTTTTAAAGGGGAAGTGTTGACGGAGGGGTTTTAAAAATGCTGTAAGTATCGAACTTACAGCATTTTTGGCGTTTTTCGTTTTTTGCTCAGTCGAGGTATCTATATACATCTTCCTTCCCAAGAAAACGGAATTCAGAAACTTTCTCAACAGTATTAAATTATCCAAGAAACTTTTGATATAACAAAAAGCGAACGACATAGCCGTTCGCCTTTTGCTTATTGGATTAGGAGTAGAGAAATATGAACAATTTCACTTTTGAATCAAGTTTAAACTGTTCCAAACATCTTCAACAACCGTTAAAAACATTTGGAGCAATTTAAGCCGAAACTTAAATTGTTCGTAAAGTACTAAGCCAGCATTTTGCCCAATTCTTCGCATTTTTCAATTGCTTCGTCATCCGGTGCATCGTTGCAAATCACGCTGTCGCAAACCAAATCTGCACCGATAGATTTGCAGTCGTCCTCCCAGGTTTGCATCCATTCACCATTGCCCCAGCCGTATGAACCAAAAAGTGCGATTTTTTTACCTTTCAGTTTGCTCTTGCAAGAATCAAACATAGGTTCAAATTCTGTATCTTCAAGTTGTTCGCAACCCATTGACGGGCAACCGAACGCTATATAATCATATTTTTCTGCCATATCAGAGTTAAACGAATCCGCAGTAAACGCTTCTACCTGTCCGCCTACGGATTTTACTCCGTCAACAATTGCGTCTGCCATAGCCGCCGTGTTGCCTGTTCCGCTCCAATATACAACCGCTGTTTTACTCATAAATTCACCATCTTTCTTAAACCGCCCTGACAGTAAGTTTTGCTATACTTCTGCCCTTGAGCCAAAGTTTTGTATATACTTCTTTGCACTTGTTGAATTTTGCAAAGGTTTTTATTGCTTCACACTCGTTACAGTAGACCTTCCAGCATCCGGTACACTTGCTGTTTTGCCCTGCATTTTCAATAAATCCTTTGACATCATCAAGCGGATAGCCAAGAAAAATTCCTATTTCGTGCGGGAACTCATCAGTGTAAATCAATCGGCATTTTAACCTCTCAATACACACTTCAACATCAGTGTTTTCGTAGCCGTACCGTCTTAAAAAATCCGCAACTCCGTCCTTTTGCAAATCGGATGCTAATTTTGATTTTCTAACGGCATAAACCAGAGCGCTGCTCTCACTTTTCTTCAGCACCAAAAGGCATACGCCCGTGCCTTGCAATTCGTTATTTATCCTTTCAAGCGATGATGCGAGAAGCGCCTCGTTGTCAAACAGAACATTCACAAGATTTGCTGTTTTCAACGATGCAAGGGTTGGCGAGCAATGCTCTATCAGGTACTTTTCAAGCATATTTTTTCTTCCTGTATGTGTGCGAATATTTTGCGTAGTAAGTTAGCATATGCTAACCGTACTGTCAAAAAAAATAAAAGCATTTTGCTATATATATTTTGACTTTCGCTTGTTTTATTAGTTAGCCACCGCTAACTACAAACACATAATACCATTCATCCGTGCATTTGTCAACACTTTTTTTAAAAAAAATCGGAACGCTCTCACGCCCCGAAATTCTATTTTTATTTATTGATAGCCAAAACATATACAGCCATATAATACAATCAGTATTTTTTTACAATATTTTTAATCATCTTAATATCTTTTTTTGTGCTGACGGAAGATGTGTTTTTATATTCCAAAAGAGCCACCGGAATTCCGAGTTCTCTGTGCACCCAGCCGATTGCAAATCCTTGATTATAACAATACACGTCATTTTGAGCCCTTCTCAAATTATGACTGCTTCTTATGATTCTGTTCAGCTTTCTTGAACCTATAACCTGATTTTCCCAGCCGTGACAATTAATGTACAAATCAGGGTCGCTTTTCAAAATATACTTTTTCAAAGCCCTTGTTTCTTTGCCTCTAAAGCGTCTGAAATCACGGTTCATATCAACATGCTTTGCCGTGCATCTTCCAAAAGCTCTTGAGTTTGCCCTGCTGTTGTTTCTGCCGTCGAATGTTCCGTCAGGATTGGCGCAAACAACGATAATCAGCCTGTAATTCTTCAATGATGATGAATGTTCGGTAAAGTACTTAACAAGCCTTACAGCCTCTTTTACAAGAACCTTTCCGTCCCTATAATATTCATCCTCGAAGCCGTGAATGGCAAAATCAATAAACAGTGTTTTTTTATACTTATTGTTTTTAGACTTGTTATAAATCTCATACGCTTCAAGCGGTTTACCCATAACAGACTTTCCGTAAACCACTCTTTTCAAGTTGCTGTGAATGAGCGACATTTTTGCAATTCCCTTGCAATACGGCAACACTTCTCCCTTGATAGTCAAAGGCTTACTCTCGTGAATGTCGTTTTCAACAGCTTTATTGACAGTAATCGTTATGTTATAGGTCGCCGTTACTACCTCATTAACTCCGTTCGATGATGTGCCGTCATAATACGCATTGTAATAATCGCCATAATAATTATCATAACTATACGACTCTGCGGTGAAGGTTATCACACCTTCGTTGACAGCCACAATTTTTTGCCCGTCAACAATAGACACAACATCACTAACCTCGGAACACACTCGAAAATTCTCCTCTTTGTGACTTTCGGGAAGCAGGCTTTTGATTTCAACCTCATCACCGATGTTCATTGTATGTTCCAAATTGTATACTTCATCATCGGCAAATGCGCACACAGGGAATGAAAAAAGCACGACAAAAATTAATAATATTGTAGTAAATCTAATTGTTGATTTTTTCATTTGTTTCTCTCCTTTTCCAACAGAATATTTTATCACATCTTGTCAAAAAAGAAAAGGGGGTTTTCTAAAAAAATACGACACATTATCTTATATAAAAATAATGCATCGTATAATTTTAAACATAATTTAGTTTTTTCAGATGTTTATTCCCACTCGATTCAAGGTTTTGCAACCGTAACATTTTAGCACAGGTAATTTTGTT
>OIYY01001038.1_pt1 | contig 16498 bp, 8 predicted proteins | sample 1588341 | NCBI WGS metagenome assembly OIYY01 (sample SAMN03283287) | human gut metagenome | biome: human-associated habitat; material: feces | host: Homo sapiens | place: Peru | collected 2012 | reverse complement strand
GATAACCAGTAAACTTTCCTCATTCTTCTCTCAAACACTTTTTATATGTACTTTCAGAGTGTAATAGTGGCTCTTTTAGAATGTAAGAGAGGCTCTATAAGATTGCTAAAGTGGCACTTTAAGAAAACACGAGTAAAAGTGAACGTTTTCTACACCCTTTTCTTACCTTTTCATTATCCACCTCTTAATTTAACTTGTCCACCCACATGATTTATATCAAAAATACTGTGTAGGAACACAGCGGGTGGAGAAAACCACAAATAAGGTAAAAACAGCACATTTACAGCGTTTGTCCACCTTTTTTATAGCGTTTGTCCACCCATGCAATAGCGAATAAGTGTAATTTTGCCACTGAAAATTTCACGGGTGCACAAATCATTCATGTTACCAATACATGTAAGGCAGTCGTTCGTTATCACCTTTAACCTAAAGCTAAAAGCTAATGGCGATCTCAAACCTAAGAGAAATAAAAAATTATAACTAAATAATAATTAAAAACCTAAAATCAGAAACAATGAGGAAAGAAGTATTCTCAATGATGCTATGCCTCGGCGCAGTTGGCGGTGCAACAGTTGTTGCCCCAGTCACAGCCAATGCAGCCATAGCACAAGCCCCCACCATCAAGGTGCAGGGTCAGGTTGTCGACGAGACTGGCGCTCCGCTTATGGGTGCTTCCATCAAGGCTAAGAATTCGAAGACTGGCACAGTCACCGACATAGACGGAAAATTCTCGTTGGATGTCGAATCAAACGCTACGCTTATTGTCAGCTATCTGGGTTATAAGACCAGCGAAGTGGCTGTACGTGGACGCGCTATTATAGAGAAGATACAGCTCACACCGGACAACAACGTCCTCAATCAGGTCGTAGTAGTAGGTTATGGTACACAGAAGAAGGCTGACCTCACTGGTTCTGTTGCCATCGTTAACGCTGAGGAGATGAAGAAAGTCTCTAACTCTAACATCTCAACAATGCTTGAGGGTAAGGTTGCGGGCGTTCAGATTACATCGGACGGTCAGCCTGGTGCCGACCCGTCAGTACGCATCCGCGGTATCGGTTCGTTCGGCAGCACAGCTCCTCTTTATGTAGTCGACGGTGTACCTATGGGTACCACCATTCGCGACTTCTCGCCTAACGACATCGAGACCATCCAGATTCTTAAGGATGCTTCTGCGGGCGCCATCTACGGTTCGCGTGCTGCCAACGGTGTGGTTATCATCACAACGAAGAACGGTAAGAAGGACCAGCCTCTGAAGGTCAACTATTCTGGCTACTTCGGAGCTGACGTCATCCCCGGCGACGTTTATGACGTTATGAACGCCGACCAGTACAGCAATTACATCGGTCAGGCTTGCGCAAACTCTGGCACAACGCTTCCCGGCGGTTATAAGATGGGCGAAGACGGACGTTATCACTTCCAGGACAACACCAATACAGACTGGTTCAGCGAGGTGTTCAAGACTGGTATCCGTCAGAACCACAACGTGGCTCTCAGCGGCGGCAGCGCAAAGAGCACATACAATGTATCGCTCGACTACTTCAATCAGAAGGGTACGCTCGAGGGTGCAGGTCCTAACTACGAGCGCTATACAGCCCGCGTGAACAACACGATGGAAACAAAGTTCATCAAGTTCCGCACAAGCATGGTTTACTCTCACTCCAATCAGGACAACATGGGCCTCTCCAACGCCGGCGAGTATGTCCAGGGTCTTTACGGCGACGTCACCAACGTGCTCCGCGGCACTCTGCTCATGCAGCCTACCATCAAGGCTTACGACCCGTCAACATGGGTGCTCGACGACAAGGTTGGTGCAGCCAACAACTATCGCTACGACGCTTACGGCTACGGCGTTTACTATGACAACGTACACGGCGACATCTCGGCTTCCAACCCGTTGCTCGTCAACAACATGCTGCAGCGCAACACCATCGTTGACCGCTTCGTAGGCACAGCTTCTGCTGACGTCGATCTGTTCAAGATGGTGGGTCTGAAGCTCAAGAACCACGGCCTTCACTACAACATCAACCTCTCTTACAGCAAGACAGAGGCTAAGGACAAGACATGGATTCCGGCATGGATTCAGTCTAACCGTGTTTACCTTGACAAGGCCAACGAACGCCTCACAAAGGGCTCGCGCAACTATTCTGACGCCCTCATCGAGAACACTCTCGTGTATGACGGTCACTTCGGCAAGCACAACATCAACCTTCTCGGCGGTCTGACATACGAAGAAGAGAACACTAACCTGCTCACCGGCTGGGGCATCAAGTTCACAGAACCTTACTACCTCCAGCTCCAGAACGCAGCCAACACTTACTCAGAGTCTTACGAATATCGCCACGCGCTCGCCTCTTACATCGGCCGCTTGACATACAACTATGACGAGAAGTACTTGCTTTCAGCAGTTATCCGTCGTGATGGTAGCTCACGTCTTACCAAGGACATCCGTTGGGGCACATTCCCTTCAGTGTCAGTAGGTTGGCGTCTGGACAAGGAGAAGTTCTTCCCCATCAGCAAGAAGATTGTCAACATGGCTAAGATCCGCGCCAGCTATGGTGTGCTCGGTAATGAGAACATCGGCGAATACATGTACATGGCGACCATGAAGCGTAACAACATGACCTACAGCTTCGGCAACAACGTCGTTACGGGTTCTGCCGTTTCTGAGTTCGTAAACAAGAACATCGCTTGGGAGAAGAAGAAGTCAACCAACATCGGTATCGACCTCGCCATGTTCAACAACCGCTTCGAGTTTACAGCAGAGTGGTATAAGAACCGTTCTGAGGACCTTCTCTATGGAGTTCCGGTTCCTACACAGACCGGTGTGGCAAACGCTACCGTTACGATGAACGCTGCCTCTATGGACAACAGCGGCTTCGAGTTCTCTGCCACATACCGCAACCACGACCATCCGTTTAAGTATGACGTTTCTGCCAACCTCAGCACACTGAAGAACAAGGTTACGTCACTCGGCTTCGGCACAACATCTTACATCACCGGCGCTTACGCCACATACGTAGGTCAGGAGATAGGTCAGTTCTATGGTTGGGTTTACGAGGGAATCGCACGCACACAGAGCGACCTTGACAATCACGCCACACAGCAGGGTGCCAACATCGGCGACTGCCTCTACAAGGACATCTCCGGTCCTAACGGCGAGCCTGACGGCGTTATCGACGCTTATGACCAGACAGTTCTCGGCAGCGGTCTGCCAAAGGTGAACTTCGGACTTAGCGCTCACATGGAGTATAAGAACTTCGATCTGAGCATCTCTACATACGGCGTGCTCAACTATCATGTAAGCGACGACATCTACAACAGCCTCAACTCTTGCTACGGCTGGGGCAACAAGGACGTGGCTATGGCTGACGCCAACCGCTTCTCTGAGGACGGTTCTACATACCTTTCTAACGTACCACGCACATACGCAGCCAACAAGGCAACTCTCGCTTGGAACGACCTCTTCAGCTCACGCAAGATTCAGAACGCAGCATACTGGAAGATCGCCAATGTGGAACTGGGATACAACTTCCCTGACCAGTGGTTCAGAGGCTTGGTAAGCGGCGTACGCGTATATGTTTCGGCTCAGAATCTCTACACCTTCACTGGCTATAAGGGATATAACGTCGACTACGCTGGCGGCACATTCACACCGGGCTACAACTTCTGCTCGTTCCCAAGCGCACGCAGCTTCATGGCTGGTCTGCACTTCACATTCTAATAAAAAACCAATAACCGATTAAACGTAAATCCAATTATGAAACTATATAATTATGCACTTGCAGCATTCCTCGGTCTGAGCGCCATGTCGCTGACTTCTTGTGAGGACAAGTTGGAGCTTACCAACCCCAACCAGCAGACCACGGACAAGTTCACCTCTGACGACCTTGAGGAGTGTGTCATCGCTGCTTACAACCACATACGTATTGAAGGCTCTACGGGTCGTGTGGGATACACCATCGACATGACTCGCGGCGACGAGGTATGGAACGCTTCTCAGGTATGGTACCTCGAGTTCGACAACTTCAACGCTCCTATCACCAACGAGATAACAGAGTGGCCCTGGCGTGAGGCTTACTACACCATCAATGTCTGCAACTTCATCCTCTCACGCACCGGCAACGACGACGCTGCCCTCTCAGAGAGCATGAAGCGCATCAAGGGTCAGGCTCTGTTCCTCCGCGCCTTCTCTTACTACAACCTCGCCGGTTATTACCAGAACGTGCCGCTCATCACCGACTACGACACATACTCAACGCTGGACGGACTGTACGGCAAGAACAACTCGTACGACGAGGTGCTCGACCAGGTGGAGGCTGACCTGAAGGAAGCCATCACGCTGCTCCCCTCACGCGAAGAGGGCGGCGAGTGGGCAAAGGGTCGCGCCACAAGCGGTGCCGCTGCCGGCTATTACGCCCGTGCTCTCATGCAGCGCCACAAGTATAGCGACGCTCTCGCTGTGCTGAAGGACATCATCAACAAGAAGTATGGCAAGTACTCGCTCATGGCCAACTACGGCGACAACTTCCGCGAGGGTGCTGCATACGAGAACAATGCCGAGAGCCTCTTCGAGGTGCAGTATCTCGACTACGGCACACAGGGCACCGACGACGAATGGACACCGGTGAACACTTCTCCAAACGCCACTCAGGGTCACGCCATAGAGTCTAACCTCTGCCCGGGACGCTTCGGCGGTTGGGCCGACCTCTCAGCTTCGCCTTGGCTCTATCAGCTCTTCAAGAGCGAGCGCACAACAGCCGGCAAGCTCGATCCGCGTCTTTACTGGACTCTCTGCACATACGAGAAGGACTGGGAAGGCTTCGAGAACGGCAACGTGGCTTACACACAGAAGCTTACTCCGCAGGACACTCTCGTTACCAACAACCTCAACGGTGGCATTCCTATCGCAAAGTGGACCAACATCCGCACCAACTTGTATAGCACTGTTACCACCGGTCTGCACTGCGGCATCAACCTCCGCATGATGCGTTATTCTGACGTTCTGCTCCGCGCTGCCGAGTGCGAGAACGAGGTGAACGGACCTACACAGCAGGCCATCGACTGGATTAACGAGGTGCGCCAGCGTGCTAACCTCGCCAAGCTCAAGCTTGCCGACTTCGACACAAAGGACAAGCTCTTCGAGCAGATTGCCAACGTGGAGCGTCCGAAGGAGTTCGGTTGCGAGTTCGGTCGCGGTTTCGACCTTCTCCGTTGGGGATTCTTCTATGACGCTGACCGTCTGCAGCAGTTGAAGGAGCACAGCGTTGTGCGTCTCGGCATCAACTTCCTGCCCACTGATCCGGTTTCATACTCTGAGTATGGTAACGACGACAAGGTAATCAGCCCGGTTGACTACTTCGTTCCCGGCCATGAGTTCCTGCCCATCTCGCAGAACCTTATGAATAACAACCCGAACCTCGTAGGCAACTCAGCCAACAACTCGTCAGACAACACCACCTACTTCAAGGAGAAGGGTTGGACGGTTCACCCGGTTACAAGACTCAGCAAGTAAAAACAACATTATTAAATATTAGCAAATACTATTATGAAACATATAAGCAAATTGGCATCCGTATTCTGCGCCGCCGCTTTGGCGATGACAGCACTGACCGGATGCGAGGGCAGCGACATATTCAACGTTAACGGTCCTGACTGGCTTACTGAACGCGCCGACTCCATCGCCAATGCCAACAAGGGTCAGGCTGCGAAGATTTCGCCGACCACACTCGGAAATACAGACTGTTCATCAGCATGGTGGGAGGCTCACCTCGATCAGGACATCAAGATTGAGAGCAACAAGGTTTATTCCACCACCTTCACCAACTACTCTTCACTTGCAAGCAACTGGAACAACTACGTAGTGGTGCTCCGCAAGGCTGACAAGACAGAGTATTGCTGCCTCCGCTCGGACGACTATGGATGGGGCGACAGCTATGCTTCATGCACTCACAGCAACACTGCTTCAGGCGACTGGGCAAGCTGGCTCGCTCAGATGAACGGCGCAAAGGTTACGGTCACAGTAACCAACTATGGCGACAACACCTGCGACGTTGTGGCTGACGTAGTAGGAACAGAAGGCCTGGTTTCGCAGCAGAAGTATACAGGCATCCCCGTTGAGTCGGCTGACCTTTATCTCGACTTCACCGTTGACGGATGCTACTACGTCTTCGATAAGGATGAGATGGACGTGACTGACGCTGTTGACCAGCAGCCTGTCTCAATGGAGCTTACGGATGTTCCGGCAGAGGTTAACCTCGGTACCGAGCTTTCTGATTTCACATCACAGATCAAGGCTAAGGTTACATACGACGGCGGAACTGTCAAGGAGATTTCTGCAAGCGACCTCTCGTTCATGGTAGTGCCCGACTTCAACACTCTCGGCGACAAGTATATCGTTGCAACGCTCAACAAGACTCTCCTCAACAAGCAGGCAGACAAGACCATCAATGCAAGCGCAGCCTTCAAGGTGGTTGACACTCCTGTGAAGATTGAGGTGACAAGCAAGCCGAAGCACACCAACTATTACTTCTTCAACTCAAGCGCCATCCTCGGCGTAAAGCGCACACTGGCATTCGACGCTACTGGTTTGGAGGTGAAGGGAACTTATCAGGACGGACGCACAGAGGTGCTCGACAACTCAAAGCTCACCTTCTCCACTGTTCCTGCAAAGGCTGGCGAGCATAAGGTGATCATCACTGCCAACGGTGGCAAGACTGCTGAGGTGACAGTTAAGGTGAACGAGTCGAAGGTTACTGCCGCCACTCCGGAGCCAACCTCTCTCGGTGCAGCCAATTGCTCTGACGCGTTCTGGTCAGTATTCACAGACGATATCAAGGTTCCGGCTGGTGCAACACGCGAGTTCAACTTCACCAACTACACATCTGGTGCAGGCAACTGGAACAACTACGTGGTAATCCTCCGCGATGCAGCTAAGACAGCTCCCGAATATGGAGTTGTACGTGCCGACAACTACGGCTGGGGCAACGGCTATGCAGCTTGCACCCCGATAGGCACTCAGCTCGAATCGTACGCAGACTGGGCTGGATGGCTCGCTGCAATGAACGGCGCCAAGGTTAAGCTCTACGTCACAAACTGCAACAACGGCACCGCTGACATCCAGGCCATTGTTACCGGCAATGACGGCACAGAGACCTACCAGTCTTACCTCGGCATCAACACCATCGACCCGAACGACCTCTACGTTTCGTTCACAGTGGACGGCAGCCACCTCGTATTCGGCTCAGCTGCCAAGGCAAGAAGACATAAGTAAAATCAGTTGAGAGTTGAGAGTTGGAAGTTATGATTACCATTGATAAAAATATTGATACGTTACATATCATAACTCTCAACTCCTAACTCTCAATTTTCAATTTAAAAATAGTCCTATGAAGAATCTATTACTTCCCATATTCGCATTCTCCGCTCTCTCTTCCGTAGCGCAGACCACTGTCACCGACGCTGACTTGCAGGGAGTTTACAGCGCTCGCCAATATAACAAGCGCGTGGTTTGTCATGACCCTTCCATCGTCATTGACGACATCACAAATCCCGGATCCCCTACATATTATATATATGGCTCTCATCTTGGCAAGGGCAAGACCACAGCCGCTGAGCACTATCAGGAGTGGACAGTATTTAAGGCTGACGAGGAAAACGCCACTGCCACCAACAGCCTCTTCTGTAATCTGAGTGGCACGCTCGTCAACTACTCTGACGCTTACACCACACACGCCGTGACATCCGTAAAAGACCATGCGGGCAAGACCGTTACGTTCGGCAACTTCGACGCTCACGGATGGCAGAAGAAAGGCAACACCGTGAAGGGCATGCAGTGGGCACCCGACGTCATCTACAACAAGACGATGAAGAAGTGGTGTATGTATATGAGCCTCAACGGTGACAACTGGGCTTCGAGCATCGTCTGCTTCACAAGCGACAACGTAGAAGGTCCGTGGAAATATCAGGGTCCGGTGGTATTCTCCGGCTTTTTGGGTAAGTATGCCCACAATGGATATGCGGCTGCCGACGACTGGAAGAACACCGACTTCACCATTGCCACAGGCGAAACCTCCCTGCCCGAGCGATATAATGTGGGCGACAAGTGGGGATCGTTCTGGCCTAACTGCATCGACCCGTGCGTATTCTACGACGATCAGGACAATCTGTGGATGAGCTACGGATCATGGTCAGGCGGCATCTTCCTGCTGCGTCTCGACAAGAGCAACGGTCTGCGCGACTATACTTACACATTCCCTTACGAGGTTAATGGCAAAGCAGCTACATCCGCTGCTGCCAGCGCCAACACCACAAGCGACCCCTACTTCGGCAAGAAGATAGCCGGCGGCTATTATGTTTCGGGCGAGGCAAGCTACGTAGAGAAGATTGGTTCACATTATTTCCTCTTCATGAGCTACGGCGGACTCGTCAGCACCGGCGGCTATCAGATGCGCGTGTTCCGTTCGGACAATCCCGAAGGACCTTACGTTGACTGCAACGGCACATCAGCTGTCTTCAACCGTTACCTTATGAACTATAGCGCCACTACAGTCGACAACCGCGGCGTATTGCTCTTCGGAGGCTATAAGTGGGATCCGATGTCGGGTGCAGAGATTGCGCAGGGTCACAATTCTGCTTTCACAGACAAGGAAGGACGCTCGTTCGTGGTCTATCACTCACGCTTCACCAACAAGGGCGAAGGTCATGAGGTTCGCGTTCATCAGCTCTTCCTCAACGATGAGGGTTGGATTATGGCTGCTCCGTTCGAGTTTGACGGCGAGACAATCACCAACAACGACATCGCCACTAAGGCTTCCATCGCAGACACCGAAATAGCCGGCGACTATCAGTTCCTCCGCCATGAGTATGGTCAGAACACGGAAGCCAAGGCATACGAGACTCCCGTCAACATCCGCCTCAATGCCGACGGCACCATCAGCGGTGCCGAGAACGGCACATGGGAGCGCACATCAGGCACTGACTATATAGCTCTTACCATTGACGACGTGGTTTATCGTGGCGTACTGGTTCGCCAGACCATCGATTATACCAATATCCCCGCCATCGCCATTGCTGCTCTCTCTTCTTCAAGCGGTTCCACCACATTGGGTCAGAAGAGCTATACAAAGCAGCAGGAGGTTTGGGCTGTGAAGGCTGACGCTAAGGCTGCCATCAAGTACACAGCCAACAAGATTAACCTTCCGTTCGACGACGGCACTGTTCTGGAAGAGACTCCGGTTCTGCCCACAGAGGGTAAGCTCGGCACTAACATCTCATGGAAGTCGAGCGACGAGAGCATCCTCACAAGCGACGGAAAGGTAAAGGGTCAGGGTGAAGTGACGATGACAATGATAGTCTCAAAGGATGATTACGTCTACACTAAGGACTACACCATCGTAGTAGAAGCAGAAGCAGAGAAGGACGCTGCCGTTTACTTCCCCGAGTCGATGGAGAAGAACACCACAGCAGCCTGGTGGACCAACTTCTCGAAGGACTATTACACTCTCAAGAAGGGCAGCAAGGCAGAGCTTAAGTTCTATAACTACAGCAACAAGGTGGCAAACTGGAACAACTGGTGCCTCGTGGCTGCCAATGCTGAGCGCGGTGCTGAGGGATATGGCGAACATTTCGTTCTCCGTAACGACAACTACGGATGGTTCACTGTTGCTGGTGGCAATACTAATGACAACTCATCCAACGTTGAGTTTACCCTCCAGAGCGAATACAACTGGGACACATTCCTTGACGATATGGACGGTTCGTTAGTGGATATGAACGTAGAATTCACCTCCGGCAATGTGGTGAAGATGACATCCACCATCACCACTACCACAAAGAAGGTCTACAACTATTCGTTCAGCATGAAGCTTACACAGCCTGAGGACAAGGTGGTATTGTTCTTCGTTAACGAAGGTTCGTACATCGACGGATCAAGCTTAGCCACTGGCATCAACTCTCCGTACGTCATCACCAAGAAGGCTGAGGGCAACGGCAAGTGGTATAATCTGAACGGTCAGCAGGTGGACAGCTCATACAAGGGCATCGTAATTGTTAACGGACGCAAGTTCGTTAATAAGTAAAAACATTCATAAGAGATACTCTATTAAATATGAATCTCAAGAAATACATCTATGGAGCAGTGGTTCTTGCCACTGCCCCATTCTTTAATACGGCTCAGGCAAGCGCCCAGACGGCTCCTCTCGCTGTCGATACGCCAATGGTGCACGACCCCGTGATGGCTTTCGAGGACGGTCAGTATTATCTCTACTGCACCGGACACGGCATCACGCAGATGACATCCTCGGACCGCCGCCACTGGACCATCAAACCTGAAGGCTTACTGCCCGAAGGCAAGATACCGGCGTGGACCCGCGACAGCGTTCCGGGATTTGAGACTCACATTTGGGCTCCCGATGTCATAAAGTATCGCGGAAAGTGGTATATGGCTTACTCTTGCTCCACATTCGGCAAGAATACGTCGGCTATAGGATTGCTTAGCAATACGTCGCTCGCCAATGCAGACGGATGGAAGGACGAGGGATGCATCGTGGCTTCTAAGGGAGACCGCGACAACTGGAACGCCATCGACCCTAACTTCATCGTTGACAAGAAGGGCAACGCTTGGATGACGTGGGGATCGTTCTGGGACGGCATCCAGCTCGTACAGCTCGACCGCTCCTTGCACGTAAAGCGGGGCGCCAAGCCCGTTACCATAGCAAGACGACATGCCGTGGGCGACACCACAGCCGAACCTAATCCTACATCGGAGTTTGCCGGTACCAACGCCATCGAGGCCCCCTTCATAATGCAGCATGACGGATATTATTATCTGTTCGTAAGCTGGGACTACTGCTGCCGCGGCGCAAAGAGCAACTACCGTGTGGCAGTGGGAAGAAGCAAGAAAGTGGCTGGTCCTTACCTCGACCGCAACGGCAAGGATATGCGTGAGGGTGGCGGCAACATCTTCCTTGAAGGCGACAAGCGTGAGTTTGAGGCTGCAGGACACTGCGCAGCTTACTCGTTTGCAGACGGCGACTGGTTTGTCTGCCACGGCTACAGCATGCAGAAGAACGGTGCCCCGCTGCTCATACAGAAGAAAATCAGTTGGACTGCCGACGGTTGGCCAACTCTTTAACACTCAACTATTCCATAAACAACAAAAGATAAAAGAAAAAAATGAGACCAAATAACATTCTCCTCTCGGCGTTGCTTGCCTCCGCTTTGACGGCAAACGCCCAAGTGAAGATAAACGTTGATGTAGCCAATCCCGGCGTTAAGGTGTCGCCTAACCTTTACGGCATCTTCTTCGAGGACATCAATCATGCTGCGGATGGCGGCCTCTACGCCGAACTTATCAGCAACCGTTCGTTCGAGGATAGCGACAACGCCACTCCCACATGGCGCACAAAGGCTGCTGACGGAGCAACCATCTCTACGCAACTCGTCAGCAAGGCTCTGCTCAACAACGCTCAGGGCAAGGCTCTTCAGATAAGCGTCGTTGCGCGTCAGAACGCCACTGCCTCTCTCGTCAACGAGGGTTTCTGGGGCATCAATGCCGTGCAGGGCAGAACTTACAAGTTGTCTCTTTGGGCTAAAGGAAGCTACAAGGGCGGCGTTAAGGCTCGCCTCGTCAGCGCCGATGGCAAGAGCGTGTATGCCGAGACAGCCGTGGACGCTAAGATGGGAAAGAAGTGGAGCAAGTTCACTGCCTCTCTTACAGCCAACGCCAACGACCCTAAAGCTCAGTTCGAGCTGGTCTTCGACGGCAAGGGCACCATCACACTGGACGTTGTAAGCCTCTTCCCGCCTACATTCATGAATCGCGAGAACGGTCTGCGCCCCGACCTTGCACAGCTTCTCTATAACATCCGTCCCAAGTTCGTGCGCTTCCCCGGTGGTTGCTACGTGGAGGGACAGGAGTCGCCTGAGAACGCTTTCCATTGGGAGAAGACCATCGGTCCCATCGAAGAACGTCCGGGACATAAGAACGTCAACTGGCGTTATCGCACAAGCGACGGCATGGGATTAGACGAATACCTGCAGCTTGCCGAAGACCTTAACGCCAAACCGCTCTACGTGGTGAACGTGGGTCTGTGGCACGGAGGCATGACTCCGGTGGACAGCATCCAGCCTTGGATTGACGAATGTATGAACGCTTTGGAGTATGCCAATGGTCCTGTCACAAGCAAGTACGGAGCGCTGCGTGCAAAGAACGGTCATCCAGAGCCTTACAACATCGAGTATCTCGAGATTGGCAATGAGAACAACCAGCCCGACCCTGCCCTTCAGAGCGACCATTACTATGAGCGCTTCAAGAAGTTCAAGGATGCTGTCCTCGCCAAGTATCCCAACATGCACCTCATCGGCAACGTAGTGGCATGGGGTGATGACAATCCCACATGGGACAGCAACGAGAGCGTGGAACTGCTCGACGAGCATTACTATCGCAATCCGGCTTGGTTTGCCGAGAACTTCCGCAAGTACGACGGTTACGACCGTAAGGGATCTGAGATTTACGTCGGTGAGTATGCCGTTACACAGGGCTTCGGCAATATGGGATCTCTTGATGCCGCTCTTGGCGAGGCTGTCTATATGATGGGCATCGAGAACAACAGCGACATCGTTACGATGGCTTCATACGCTCCTATCTTCGCCAACCTCAACGACCGTATGTGGGCACCTGACATGATTCAGTTTACGTCTGACCGTGTGTTCGGCACACCGTCTTACTACGTTCAGAACCTCATGGCTAACAACGTGGGCACTCGTGTGCTCAACGTAAAGCAGGACAATCCCTACAGCTATGGCGAGACTCAGGTCAAGCCGGCTGTATGCCGCGTGGGTATGGGCACATGGGCTACGCAGGCTTCATTCGAAGACAAGGGCTACACAGATGCTGAGGGCAAGGCTCTGCCTATGACTCTGCAGGAACTCCCCACTGACGTTAACGGCGACTGGAAGGTTGACGGTGGCATCATCAAACAGACGTCCAATGGCGAGAGCTGCATCCGTCTCAACCCCGGTGAGATTACTGCTGACGGCTATATATATAAGGTAAGAGCACGCAAGGACTCAGGCAACGAGGGCTTCATGCTTATCTTCAATTACGTGGATGACAAGAACTACTGCTGGCTCAACCTTGGCGGATGGAACAACACGCAGCACGGCATCGAGCAGATTGTCGGCGGCGCAAAGGGTCAGGCTGCCACTGTCTCAGGAACCATTGAGACGGGTCGCTGGTACGACATCGAGCTGAAAGTCGTAGGCGACAGCGTCTACGCAAGTCTTGACGGCAAGCAGATATTCGCTACAAAGCTCCGCGCCAATACGCTGCCCGGCGTATTCTCTACTGCCACTCTCGACGAAAATACCGGCGAGGTTATCCTTAAGGTTGCCAACACCAGCAGCGAGAACACCACAGCCGAAATCTGTCTACAGGGCAAGACCATCAAGGGCGCCAAGCTAATCCGCCTCACAGCCAAGAACGGTCAGGAGGAAAACACCATCGACAACCCCACAAACGTCCACCCCACCGAGACGTTTGTTACCACTTCTTCTGATGGCGGCGTAGTGGAGATTCCGGCTAACTCGCTGAATATCTTCCGCCTTAAATAAGAATACAACACGCTATTCTTATAATAAGAAAAAAACAAACAAGTTACTCCTTGAAAGGCAAAAGCATTAAAACTGTTAATGTTTTTGTCCTTTTAAGGAGTTTTTTTATGATATATCGCACTTAAGCCATTAACATAATATAACAGTATTACTTTAAAAAAACAACATGCAATAGCATTGTAATTATTGCATTTTTTATAATTTTGCAGTCAGAATATGTTGGGATTAAGCATTATCCTTCAACGAATTAACATAAATCAAGTCAGGATTACAAACGATTTTACGGTTAGTGAAATATCTTATAGTGGTAATTACAATGATTTCATGCTTCGCTATGGACACGGTTGCTCAGGTTAAGACCACTGACAGCACCTTTGTCCGAAATTCGCGTCCCATCCAATTTATTGTAAACAGAATGAACATCAGCGATCAAGACAGGAAGTGGATTACAGAAGTCCTTATTCCTCAACTTGAAGCGTTGGGCGATAGAGGCATTGTGCTTGGACGTGCCACGGCATCACCTGAAGGTCCATACGACAACAACTGTCGTCTGGCGAAGGGACGTCGTGCCTCTGTGGACCGACTGCTCGGCAGTTACGGCATCAGCAAGGACCGCATACGCTATGATGTCGTGCCTGAGGACTATGCGCTCCTTCAAACGCTGATGCGCATCGGCAAGGATAAGAGATTTCATGAGGTCGACTCGCTCATGATCCGTTATGGCGACAACACCGCTCGCCTTAAAGAGGCGATGAAGCAATATGACGGCGGCAAGCTATGGCGTTACGTGCTCAAGGAGTATTACCCCGTATTGCGTGCCGTACGAATAATGGCGATAGACAAGCGACAGCTGCTTGGTCTGGACGACAACAGTCTGATGTCACAGCCTTTGGCTATGATGCCGACAACAGTCCCGAACAACGTAACACTTAACATTCCCGCTTTTACATACAGCGACTATACGGTTCTGCCACGCCGCGAGCTATTAAGCGTTAAGACCAATCTGCTCCTCGATTTCGCTTACATGCCCGGTTACGACCGCTTCTGCCCCATTCCCAATGTGGCGATAGAGTATTATCCGCTTCACGGTCACTTCACGTACGGAGCCAGTTTCGACGGTCCGTGGTGGCAGCACTACGACGACCACAAGTATTTCCAGTTGCGCAATTATCAGCTCCACACCCGCTATTATCTGCGAAGCGGCGACATCCGTGAGCGTCCGTTGGGACAAGGAGCTGCTTTCAAGGGACTCTACTTCAGCCTTTACGCGCACGCCTACCTATATAATATATGCTTCGGAGAGAAGCGCGGATGGGAAGGCGAAGGTTGGGGCGCTGGCATGGGCATAGGATATGTGATGCCGTTGGGACGTTCTGAACATTGGCGACTGGAGTTCGGCTTGCTGGCTGGATATCTCCACACGCTATACGATCCCTATCAATGGAAGTGCCCTGTCGACCCCGACACGGACACGGAGCAATATTACTATAAATGGTACGGCGATGCCAAGGACTTCCGCAAGAGACAGCATCGTTACTCATGGTTGGGCCCCACCCGACTGGAGATAACGCTCAGTTACGACTTGCTCTACAGACGGAACATTAAGAAGAAATAAGGTAATGATGATTAATAGGATAATGGCTATATGCCTCGTCGTTTCGTGTCTCGCAACAACAAGTTGCGAGCGCGAGCCGATGCTTCATCTTCATCAAGGCGGAAAAGACATCGACATGCAGATTCCTGCCGTCGACCTCAATCTGAAGGTCGTATGGAACTATCTGTTTAAGTACGACGTCGAATATGACTGGCAGGCGGAATGGACGTACGGTTGGGACGATACAGACATCTCGATGTTCGGTCCTATAGGCTATACGGAGCCTACAGCCTTCGAGGTGCGACGCTATTTCACCGGCAGCACACAGTACGGCACCCACCGCTCTCCTTACAAGCACACCATCAGCGGCAACTCCATCTACGCCAAGTACGACTTCGGCTTTTGGGATATCCTTGCATGGAACTACATCGACACTCCCGACGGCGTGCAGAGTGTGCGCATTGACGAGACTTCCACGTACGACTATGTCACGGCATACACAGGACAGACCATGAATCCGTCTTCGTATAACGCGCCACACTTTACCCACTCGTTCTATCAGCCCGAGGAACTCTTCTCCAGTTACGAAAAGGGCATCGACATCAACAAGAATCTGGAAGGATTCATATTTGATGAGGAGCGCAACTGCTGGGTACGTACGCTCGAAACACAACTCCAGCCCCTAACTTATATTTATTTAGTGCAAGTGATTCTCCATCATAACAACCGCAACGGCAGGAAGGTTACCTCCATCGACGGCAACGCCAACCTCAGCGGTATGGCCCGCTCCGTCAATGTCAATACGGGCGTGACCGGAACGGACGCCATCACCGTCAACTTCTACATGCGAATGAAGCAGGACGTGATGGACAAGAATGGCGAGACGGTGGACGTGATAGGCGGCAAGGCGCTGACCTTCGGCATGCCTAAGCTCAATCCATACAAGCTCGACACACGTTCTTACCATGAGTCGTTGGAGAAGGTGGCAGAGGCAGACCTCAACAACCGACACTACGTGGACGTGAAGATGCAGTTCTATAACGGCAAGGACTCCACCATCGTCTTCGATGTCACCAACCAAGTACGTCGGCTCTATCGTGGTGGCGTCATAACCGTGGAGCTTGACATGGACAAAGTACCCATTCCTAACCGATCTGGTGGTTCCGGCTTTGATGCCGTAGTGGAGGACTTCGAGGAGAAGCAATGGGAGTTTGATATGTAACAACATATATATGTATTCCTAAAATCCGCAAGCAATCTCAATGGCAATCTCAATTGCAGTAAAGAGCTTGA
>OIYY01001035.1_pt1 | contig 16532 bp, 10 predicted proteins | sample 1588341 | NCBI WGS metagenome assembly OIYY01 (sample SAMN03283287) | human gut metagenome | biome: human-associated habitat; material: feces | host: Homo sapiens | place: Peru | collected 2012 | reverse complement strand
GATTTGGTTTAGAATCTCCTGCACCATGTTTTCAGTTATGCCGGATTTACCTTGCATTTCCGAAATGCGCTGTTTGATAACGTCCAGTCGGTTAATCGTTTCCTCCCGGCTGGCTGGTGTCACCTGTTGTTCCTGCTTCTCTTTCAGTTCCGTAACCATAGAGAGAAGCCCCTCTAAAATCAAATTGTTTTCCATACATCTATAACTTAAATTGTCGTTTCTTTTTCTTCTTCTTTCTCAAATCGGGATTGTCAGGCGTTTCATCAACCGGAGAGGACGAAACGGAAAACAAACCGCCTAAACCTACCAGTAGCGAATTATCACTTTTGTTTATTGCTGGTTCCTGTGTTTGTGGAGTAATCGTTTGCTTGTTGCTTCCGGCTGTTGTCAACCTTGCATCCCTGAAATATTTATCCAGTTTGGAAAAACTGAAACTGCGGTCAATCTCCGAGCCTTTGAACGTGTATTCACCTTTGGAAAAGGAAATACCCTGTATCTCATTCGTCTGCCCTTTGTGTTTGAACTGAATGCTGATACCTTTTTCCGTTAACTGCTCCTGTAACTGCTGCCAGTTCCTTGATTTTCTGATTTCATTCTTTACAGCCGTGTAAATCTCATATTTCGTTTTGTCCGGCTCTTTTAGACGATGTTGTTTCACCTGTTCTTTCCCTTTGGCAAAATACAGTCCGTGTTTTTCTTTCAGCTTCTTGCAAACTTGCTCGTTCCGGTACATATCGTTGCTGTCTGAAATGGTTTTACCGTTATTATCTATCCGGTTGAATACAATATGTACATGCGGATGCTCCCGGTCTTGATGCCGCACGATAATATATTGCGTATCGGTAATTTTCATTTCACGCATGTACTCCTGTGCCAACTGTATCATTTTCTCGTCTGTTAGTTTTGGGACATCCACTACCGAATAACTTAGCGCAATATGTCCGACTGGTTTCTTTAAGCTGGGATTCATTTCTGTTTGCATACAGAAACTACGGATAATGTCCTGCTTGCTTTCGGCTAACACTCCCTCCGCATGAAGCAAAGCTGCCTGTTCCTTGCCGAGTACATAGTTCACACAGCCTTTAAATCCGCTTCCCTTTTTTATTTTTCCAATCATCCGATAACTGGTTTATGATTTCAATAATCCTGTTTTTCAGTTTCACAAGCTCCACAGCCACGAGCGCAAACCCTCCTGCATTGGCACGGTGTGCAAGCTGGTTTGCGTTGTTGCACAAACCGGAAATTTGCCGCACAAGTTCCGCATGGTGTGTGCAGGGGCGCGGAAGGATTTCCTTGCCTGAGATAAGGGAGCGCAGGTATTCCTCGCGCGAGAATCCACTTGTTTTGACCTGTTCACAAAGATGGCGGTACTCGCGCTCGTTCAGCCGCAGCGGGATTATATGACTGCGTTTACGCACAATGGGGGTTTGGGGAACTCCCCAAAAGTGCGTTTGGATATCCAAACGCTATGCTTGCAAAACATGCCCCCCCAGCGCAATTCATGACACAAGGTCGTCGCCCTCCGAAACGGCTTTCTTCAAACCGTCCAAGGTTGTGACAATACGGTTGTATTTCTGCGCCAAACCGATCTGCGCGTTGGTGGTAGCATCCTGATTGCGGCTGCAGACCACCAGCATCGGGCAGCGCAGCAGCTTATCCCGCACAATGGCGGTGTATTCACTGCGTTCCACGGCATCTTCCAGCACCAAATACTGGCTGTCCTGCAATTTGGGGCATACCGGCAGGTAGCCCAGCAGGTAGACTTCACGGCAATAATTGCGGAGATGTTTGGATGTTGCGCCCTCACTGGCGCAGATAAAAGCCCAAGGTCGTTTCATTTTCGTGGTTCCTTTCTGAATTTCGGGAGTGAATCAGATTTGATTCACTTTTCGGTATTTCTTGCAAAATAGTGAATCAGAACTGATTCACTCGGCATTTTCATCGGCTGCAAGAGCAGTTTTCAGCCGTTCGGCGCTGCGTTGGAAATAGGCGTCCGACATTTCAATGCCGACAGCCTCATAGCCTTCCTGCACAGCGGCCAGCACGGTGGTGCCTGCCCCGGCAAATGGGTCAAGGATGCGCCCGCCCGGCTCGCAGATCTGCACCACATCCCGCATAAGCGGCAAGGGCTTTTCGGTGACATGGATGCGGTTCTGCGGGTTCGGGTAACGGAACACGCCCGGCAGACACCCAACATTTCTCTCAAGCGGCATTTTGCCGTTGGACCCCCACACAATGTACTCGGACTGCTGGCGGAAGCGTCCTTTCTGCGGGCGGCTGGCGACCTTATCCCAAACCGCCACGCCGCGCCAGGTCCAGCCCGCCCACTGCAAAGCCAGCGTCATGGCGGGAAGCTGCCGCCAATCGATGAACAGGCAGACGGGCGCGCCGGGCTTGGCAATGCTGCGGGCATCCTGCAGCCATGCCGCCGTCCAGAACATCCAACTCAGCTGATCCATCTGGTCGCTGTCAAAGTCGGGCAGTGCTTTGTCCTTACTCATGCTGCTGTACTTTTCGTTGGTGCTGCGGTTCTTGGTGGTCTGGCTGCTGCCGCCGCTGGCATAGGGCGGGTCGGTGATGATGGCATCGAAGCTGTTCGGCTCAAACTGGCGGAGTATCTGCAGGGAATCTCCGTGCAGGATCGACCAGCGGTCACCGCCGCAGTGTTCGGGCATCCGGAAATCCGGGTTGAGAATGTTGAGCGTTTCGGGAGTTTTCGTCAAAGGCATCCTTCTTTCTTATCGTTCAAAATCATGGGTACGGGGTTCTTTCGGGGGCGGTGTCCGGCTGGCTGTCTGCACAGAAACTCGGTCATCTTCGAGTACAAAGCAGTCCTGCGTCCTGTTGTCGAGCTTAGTGCCGGGCAGGACAACGGCATTGCCGCGGCAAACAACATTGCCGGAGATTTCGCCATATACACGGGCGCTGCCGTCAATGGTCGGTGCGCACAAGGTTTGCTCATCCTGCCGAATCACGGCATACCCGCAGACACAGCTTTTCCCCATGAGCAGTCCGCCGCAGACGATGGCATCATCCTGCACAGTCGCATCCCCCATTACGGTGGCGTTCTTGCCGACATAGGCGCAGCCCTTTGCGACGGCATGATCTGTAAGGACTGCATCGCCGCAGACAACTGCATTTTCACAGGCGATGGCATCCGCTGAAATCCACGCGCGCCCCTCTTGGTCGAGGTTATCGCAGCTTTCCACATAGCCGCCGAGCATCCCGGCAAGGACATCCTCGGTCAAGTCCGTCACCGCGCGGATGCGGTGCAGGTTGGGATTGTCGGGATGGGCAATGTCGGTGATCTCGTATTTCTTCATCTGGCATCACCCCGGTCACGCTTGGGCGTAGGGCTGGGCGACAGTTCGGTTTCCACATACTCGGAAACGATGCTGAGTGCTTTCTGGTAGCTGTCGCAGGACATAACGCGGTCACGCATTTCTTTGGCTTTGTCACCTTGCCCGCTGCTTTTCAGCAGCCGGGATGCGCGACCCATGATGGCGAAAATGTTGCCGTCCTGCCCAATCAGCTGCATCTTGGGCTTCTTGGGACGGTTCAGCAGTTTTTTGAACTCGGTCATATCCGGCACATCGCGCTTCAGTTCAAAATCGTGATCCTGCCAGAAATGGACATACAGCTTGCCATCCCCAACATCGATTTCCCGCTGCTCAAAGCCCTCGCCCCAGCCGTCGCTGTACTGACCGGTAATGTAGTTGCACAGGACGGTCTGCTCATCATCGAGCAGAGGTTCTTTCAGCTCCACGGTCAGACAGCCGCAGAGCTTGTTGCCATGCACCTCGATGGACGGGACAGCCGTGACGACTTTATTACGAACCGAATTGTCCTCGTGATAATACTGCATGAGGTCGCCGCCAAAGTCGCGGGTATCATTTTCGACGGCATCGCGGATGACTGTCTCGTATTCCAGCAGTTCATGCCCGTCCTGTGGGTAGCCCTCGTACTCGTCGTAGAACTCGTCCTCATAGTCAGGTTCATTCGGGAAAAAGTCCGCAGTCAGCGGAGAATAAAATTTCATCTGCAAATCATGTCACCTCTTTCCGCCGCACAGGTCGTGGTCGATCTGCGCGGCATAGTAGTTTTCTATCGTCAGCGGCGCATTGTAGAGCGCCGCCAGTAAGTATTGCTTGATGTTTCGGATGCGGGGCGGGTTGTCCTTGAGGCAATCCAGAACATACTGGATATGTTCTGCGTTCAGCTTGAGAAATCTGGATTTTACTACCTCTGCGGGCATATTTTCGCCAGCGATACGGATAGCAGCCCGTTTGGAACAAACCACATCCAGCATCAACTCCACCAGTTCATCCAATCGCATCGTATCCATCGGGTTATTCTGCGCCAAAATCGGATACTCGATATTTTTCAGCAGCAGGGCGCGGTACTCTGCCCGCTGGCCCGCCGCGCGGATAGGATTCGATACGTTATTTGTTTCTTCTTTATTTATTTCTTTAGTATTTAATTGTGCAGGATTTTCCTGTACAGGTTTTTCCCGTTCAGGCTCTGCCTGTTTTGGTTGAGCACAGCTAGGCTCGTCCTGTTCCGGGGGCTGCGGCTGCTCTAAAACCGTGTACTCCATACCGCGCATCTGACCGTTCTTGTCGCGGATGCGGCGGCGGATAATATACCCCGCCGCTTCTAACTCGCGCACGGTGGCACACACGCTGTCCACGCCCTCTTTGCAGATGGACGCCAGCCCGCGCGTGGTATAATCCCAATCTTCGGGCAGAGACAGCATCAAAGATAAAAGCCCCTTCGCCTTGAGCGAAAGAGCCTTGTTGCGCAGATGATGATTTGACATAATGGTATAATTTTGCGTCTTTTGTACACGGAACACAGCCATAACGATTTACCTCCTGTTTATGCCCTATAAGTGGGCGAACGATTTCTAACTTTCATGTTGATTTCTCTCTATCGGCAAGGCGCCGCGCGGTGTGCGGCAGTTCTTGCCATCAGGTTGTTTTTTGCCATATCAGCGTAATCTCCATTCTCGATGTCAGGCGGAAGGTCGCACACTTGATACTTTTCTCGGTAAAGGTTCTGAATGCCGACACTCGCCATGCGCCCTTTGGCATCGTTGTCCAGCCGCAGTTCTATCGTGGTGATCTCCGGGTGCTGGCGCAGAAATTCCTGCAAGGCCAGCGGCTCCTTGCCGGAGGACGAGACCCCGCCCAGCGACAGACGGTATTTGTCCGCAGCATCCCCGCAGAGCGTCATCTCGGCCATGGCATCTATGGCGGCTTCAAACACGGCCATGGTGGTGGCAGGGCACATCGGCGAGATGCAGAAACCGTACTGTTTCTGACTGCCGGGCGCCTCGCGCTTGAACGGTTTCCCATAGTCATAAATGCCGCGCAGAGCCGCATATTTCGGCACGCCCTGCGGGTCTTTGCCTAAGAAAACACAGTTGTGATATTCTGCACTTTCGTACAGAATTTTTCTCTCAATGCAGTAGCGAATCGTGGGCAGTGAGATGCCGCGCCCCAGCAAATACCGCGTTACGCGGTCATTATTCAGCGCAGTGTTCGGCAGACGGAACGGCGGGCGCTCGCGCTCCACCGCTTCATGCTGCACGGGGATGTACATCGGGCTTTCCTCGCACAGCAGCTGCACCGCCTCTACGAACGGTACACCTTCCACATAAATCAAATATTTCAGCGCCGACTTGCCGCCGATGTCGCGGCTTTTCCAATGCCACACACTGGATTCGCCGTTTATCTTGAAGCTGTCATGCTCCGCAAGCTGGTACTCGCCCCGCGCACTGCTTTTCACCAGCGAATTGGGGCGGTACCTCCGCAGGAACTCGATTGCCGTCATCCGGTTGGCGGCATCAATTTGTTCTTTACTGACGCGCGGCAATTACACAATGTAAGCGGCGAGATCGCTCATATGTTCAACATTTTCCCACGGAAAATCCTCGCGCCCGAAATGCCCGCCCGCCGCCGTGCGGCTGTACATGGGGTTCAGCAGGTTCAACTGCTTGATGATGCCCGCAGGGGTTAGGTCATACACCTTGCGCACCGCTGCTGCCAAACAGTCATCCTCACAGATGCCGGTGCCGAAAGTGTTCACATCCACCATGACAGGGTCTTTTTCCCCGATGGCATACGCCAGCGTGACCTGACAGCGGTCGGCAAGATGGGCGGCGACCATGTTTTTGGCAATGTACCGCGCCATATATGCGCCGCTGCGGTCTACCTTGGTGGCATCCTTGCCGCTGAACGCACCGCCGCCGTGGGGTGCAAAGGTGCCGTAGCTGTCCACCATGAGCTTGCGCCCGGTCAAGCCGGTATCGGCATCCGGGCCGCCCTGCACAAACTTACCGCTGGGGTTCAGGATGATTTCCGCATCATCGGCGGGCATACCGTCAAAGGCAAACGGGAACACATATTCGTCCAGCAGATCCGCCAGCTTATTGATGTCGGTGTCCTCCTTGTGCTGGACAGAAACGACCACTGTGGTGATGCGCACAGGCGTGTCGCCGTTGTATTCCATCGTGACCTGCACCTTGCCGTCCGGACCGATGTCGGGGATAACGCCGGTCATGCGGGAGATTTCCAACAGCGTTACAAGGCGCTGCGCCGCCACCACAGGCATGGGCAGATATTCGGGCGTTTCGTTGCAGGCGTAGCCAACCATAACCCCCTGATCGCCCGCGCCGAGGGTGTCCTCGTCCTCTCCCTCAGCCAATTCCGGCTCGACAGCGCCCGCAATGTCGGGGCTTTGGTCGTGGATGTAGCAGTCGATCTGGTAGTCTTTCGGGTCATAGTCGACATCCCGCAGGGTGTCGCGGACGATGTTGAACACATCCGGCTTAGCGCTGGTCGTGATTTCGCCCGCCACAATAATGTGACCGTGGGTTGCCATTACCTCACAGGCCACGCGGCTGGCGGGATCATGCTGCAGACAGGCGTCCAGCACGCTGTCGGCAATGAGGTCGCACAGCTTGTCGGGATGCCCGCGCATGACGGATTCTGCGGTGTAAAAGCGGGGATGCTCGTTTTCTTTCATGGTTTCGGTGTTTTCAAAAATGTCGTTCATTAGTTCTTCTCCTTGCTTGTTGGATGATTTCGGACAAAGAAAAAAGCCCGCAGGCGGGCTGCGGGCTAGGATGGTGATATTCATATCAGCGCTCCGGGGATTCTTTTGTTTTGGGCGGCGGAGCCATAACGCGAGTATATTCTTCCGGCGTAGTGTGTTCCACACACAGAGTCTTGCCCAACAGGAAAAACAGCTGCGGGTCGTGGTACATTTCTTCGTAGTGTTTCATCTGCTGCGGCGTAAGGTCGGTAAAATCATCGCGGGTCAGACCGCAGACGAAAAATGTGCCATGGATAATGTCATAGTCGCCCAGCATACGGTTCAGCGGCAGGTTTTCTGCAATGCCGTTGTCATTACAGACGATACAGGCGCTATCCCGCCAAGGGTACACGGCCTCGATGGTGCCGCCGACAACTGCCTGCTCGGCTTCAAGGGTGTGTTCAATGTCGGCTTCGCGGGGGTATTTTCCGGGTTCAACGATCAGAACTTTCATCGGTATTCTCCTCATCAGAAGTTTCTTTCAGCGCATTTTTCTGCCTAACGGTCAGCAGCACGATACCTGTCGCAGACGCAAGAGACACGACCACAATAGCCAGCAGTGGGAAACCATCTCCCGTCTGCGGGAGGGTCTGCACCTTATGCGGCGTAGGCGCAGGTGTAGGCGCAGGGGTTGCAGCGGGCGTCGGCTGCGGTGTGGGAACAGGCGTGGGCGCGGGGGTTTCTTCGCGGGGTGTGGCTTCGTCTATCATCTGAATCAGGCGTTTGTCGGCGCGCACCCATTCGGCATCCGCATTTTCGCGGACGAACAGAGAAATCACATCATCCACAGATTCCAACTTGAACTGCACCGATTCGGCAATTTCAAAGCCAGCCGGGGCGGCATCCTCGGTCAGGGTGTAGATGTACTCCTTCGTTTCGCCTGACAGCTTGATAAATTCATCCGAGATGGGAACACGATGCGTTTTGTAGTCGGTTGTCCAAGTGTCGACGACCTCATCATTCGCATCACGGATCGTCAGCGTAGCACCCGGCAGCAGATTACCCGCAATGTCCGTTTTGTCTATGTCAAGTACAGGTGCGTCCTGCATAATGACGGTGGCATCGTCGAGTTTTACCCAATCATCGTCGGATTTCACATATACCTCATTGACCTGCTCTGTACCGTTCTGCACTAGCTTGAACACGATGCTTTCGGCTTCGGCATAGCCGTCCGGGGCACGTTTCTCTGTCAGGGTGTATTCCTTTTCCAGTTTCAGACCCCGCACGGTGTGCGGCACTTTGCCGGAGGTCCAGCCCTCCACCAGATTGCCGTCTGCATCGCGGATTTCCAGCTTCGCATCGGGCAGTTCCTTGCCGTTGGTGATATCCTGCTTGGAAATGTCCACACTGGTGCGCAGGTTGGTGTTTGTACCGTTCACGACCTGCCACGCGATTTGTTGACCCTCATAGGTGAAGGAAACTTCCATAGGGGTGCTGTCCAGCAGGTAACCCGCAGGGGCGGTGATTTCCACAATGCGGTATCTGCCGCTGTTGCCGGAATCCGGATAAGTTTTTGCGCGGATGGGAATGTCCACATCAAACCAAGTAAAGCCGCTTTCGTTGGTGGGGCTGCCGGTGGCCAGCTTCGCACCGGCGTCCAGCAGCTTTGTACCGTCTGCGGAATAAATGTCATCCACGGTGTAGAGTTCATACACCGCGCCGGACAGATAAGTCAGAGCCTCGCGATCTTGCTTGTAAATGCCTACACCGATTTTGCTGACTTTATCGCCGGGCTTTTCGGGAACAGGCAGTACACGGGCGTTTTCAAACACGAGCGTCTGCCCGTTCTTGTGGGCATCCGAGGCGTCCTTGACATTCACAATGCTGTACGAACATTCCTTGTCACCGTCCTGCTCGTGGCTGGTAATAGTTTTTGCCAGCACAATATCATTTTTCTGGTTGTCCCAGCCAAATTCCACAGTGTAGCTCTGCTGGGTCAGCACAAAACCATACGGCGCTTGAACCTCGGTAATGCTGTACTTGCCCAGCGGCAGGGTCACGGTGACTTCGCCCTTGGTGCCATCATGGGTAATTTTCAAGAAATCATAGGTTGCCTGCGTGCGGGTGGGGCTGAATGTTACTTCATCCACCTGCCCTTCCGCGCCGGTGGTAACAGTTGCCACCAAATCGCCGGATTTGTACCAGTAGGTACCTTGGCGGTCGGGTGTGGCAATGTCGGCTGCAGCGTGGATTTCGTACACTGCGCCTGCAAGGTTGTCCTGCGTGTAGACGAACTGTCCATCTTGGTAGTCGGTCAGCACATTGCCCAGCTTACGGATGGTAAGCTGACCGAGCGTCTCGTGGTTGAAATATTTTTCTTCTACGATATACTCATCCATGTCGTTGGTGGCATTGCCCACGACCTGCCAGACGCGGTCAGACTTGATTTCAAATTCCACCGAGTAGGCAGGATCGTTGAAATAGCCTTCCGGACCTTGCAGTTCCTCAATCAGGTATCTGCCCAGCGGCAGCTTTTCGGGTGTTTTCATAAGGCCGTCTGCATCGGTGTAGAACACATCCGTTTTCTTGGTGGCGCTGCCGCTGGCGGGGTCGATCATGGAAATGCGGGTCTTATTACCCTTGTCATCTAATTTGTACAACGCAAAGGCCGTGTTGGCGATTTTGACCGCCTTGCCGGTTTCTGTATCGGTCTTGATGAGCTGCAAATAGCCTTCCAGTTCCTCGTCCAGCACGTTAAAAGTCATATAATTGTTGCTGGGGGTGGTGACGCTGCCCGCAGGAACTGTAAATCGGCTTTGCGGGCTGTTGGCGTCCACTGTCACGATGAACGGATCACACTGGAACACATCCTTGGGGATGGTGGTTTCTACTACCAGATATTGCCCATAGGGCAAGCCTTCGACGCGAAAGACGCCCTCATCGTTCGTGAACATTTCTCCCAGCCTATATTCAGCGGGCTGATCCGTGGGCATCCAGCCGTTGCCCTTGCCGTTGGCGTAGTCGCCGTCTGCGGTCAAGGTCGCGTTATAGGCGTTGACCGTATCGGTGCTGCTCTCGAACATATTGGCGATGGCCTGCCCCTCATGGGTGAAATCGTATTTTAGTGTGGCGTTATCGTAGTTGTCCTTGCGGTAGGCGTCCAAAATGCTTTGTGCATGGTAGCTGCCATCCGGGTTCTGCTTGAACTGCGCCGCCTTGCTCAGTTTAGAGATGCGGTAAACGGTGAAGCCCGCACCCTCCAGCTTCAGTGCCGGGGAGGGCTGGCCTGTGGTCGATACCAGTTTGTTCAGAGAAAAACCGGATTTCAGCACTTCGTCTTGGCTTTCTTGCTCGGTGTGGATGTGGTAGGTCGATTCATCCGCATAGGACAGGGTTTTGTAGTGGTTGACCTCATCGCAGAGATACCCTTTGGCGTAGGACAGATAGTAACCATCCCACGCCTTGCTGCCGTTCAGCTTACGGCTCTCAGCTACGGCGGAATACTGATTTTTATAGATGTAGTCGGCGTATTCGTTGTTTTTTCGCGCTAAATCGCTGTACTTTCCGGTGCGTTCCAGCTTCTTGTTCAGCTGCGGATACTTCCCGGTAACATACAGCTTGCCGTTTCCGTCAATGGGCAACACCAGCCCGGTGGCGCGTTCCACAAGGTAATATCTGCCCATGTACAGGTTGGCAAAAGCCAGCTTTCCGTCTGTAATCTTGGCGGAGGCTACCAGCCGGTCTTTCTGCAAAATGGGCAGGTAATCGGTATCCCAGCCGCCGTTGGTAAGGACAGTGGTGTGCCAAATGGGCGTACCGTTGGCATCGGTGATTTTCAGCTTTGCACCGGGCAGCTCACGGCCATCCGTCATGTCTGCCTTGGAGATTTCGACCTTGGTAAAGTCGTCTTTCATCTCCACGCACTGAATATCCCCGGTGGGGCCAACCTCAAAGGTAACGCTCTCGGCACGGACGTAGCCCTGCTCGGTGGGGGCCATCGTCTCGGTCAGGGTGTAAGTACCCATCGGGATACGCTCAATATAGTGGGGCGTGCCGTCCGTGACCCATTCGGCAATCGTTTTGCCGTCTGCGTCCGTAATTTTCAGCTTTGCACCGCTGATTTCCTTGCCGGTGGCAATATCGGTCTTGGAAATCTGCACCTTCGTGTAGTTATCCTGCATGAAAACGTGCTGGACCTTGCCGTCATCCTCGACCTTGAACTGAATGGAATTGGCAGTCACATACCCGGAATCATCCGGCACAAGAGTTTCCTCTAGCGTATACGTCTCGTCCGCAGCCAGCACAGCCTCCATGTAGTGCGGAGCATCCTCAGACACCCATTCATCCACAATGTTGCCGCCTTTATCCAGCACGCGCAGCGTGGCACCGGGGATTTCTTCGTGAGTCGTAATATCAGCTTTGCTGATTTTTACGCGGGTGGGCGCATCCAGCATTGTCACGGTCTGGCTGAACCCATCGGAATTTTTCAGCAAAATCCAACTTGCAGAGTAGGTGATTTCGGCATCGGTAGGCTTGTCGGCAACCTGCTTATCGGCAAAGAATGCAGGAGCCGCCGCGCCGGTCAAGTAGACCTTATCAAACGTCAAATCGGAGAAATCGCTCTCCCGCAGACACTTGGCAATCGCGCGGTTGTTGGCGGCATCGGTGAAATTCACCACCAGCGTGCCATTCACACAGTACCAGTTGGCAATGACAACGCCGTCTGCATCGGGATTCTTGCCCATCAGCTTATCCCAGAAAGCGCGCAGCTTGGCAGGAATCGTAGCTACGGTGTCATCGGAGAATGCAGTGGGGGAGATAATGCTGCCGGACTGGTACTTGGCATCTTCGGTCTCGCGCAGTATCCAGACCGCCGTTTCCTGCAAGTAGCCGTTGTCATCCGTGGCCTGTTCCAAACGGAACCGAATCGAGCGGGCGGTGGTATAGCCGTCTGCCGGGCGAGTTTCGGTCAGGGTATAGATTTTGGTGGTATCGCGGTTCCCGGCAAAGTCGTGGGAAAGATGCAGCCCGCGAATCACATGGGCCGTGTCACCGCTCTCCCAAGTATCCACCATATTGCCATTCCAATCGGTCACGGTCAAGGTGGCACCGGGCAGGGCAAAGGTGTCATCGGAATCAGAGATGAAGGCACGCTTGTCGATCTCCACGGTGGTCTGCTTGTCGGAGTGCAGGCAGTCAACAATCTGCCATGCGATAAACTGGTTTTCGTAGGTGAACTCCACAGGAATCACGCTTTGCTCAATCAGGTAGCCGTCCGGTACGCTGACTTCGCGCAGATAGTAGCGGCCGCTGTTGGTCGTCCAGTCGTGGGCATCGCTGCTGCCATAGTGTTCACCGCGCAGGGGAACATCTACGTCAAAGTAGGCAAGGCCGTTTTCATCGGTGGTGGCGGTACCCAGCAGCGTATCAGCGGTTGCCAGTAGCTTACCGGAAATACTGTAAATGTCGTCTGCGGTATACAGCTCATAGACAGCCCCTGCGACCATCTTGGCATCGGCTGGGATGTCAGCACGGTTGCTGCCGCCATTCAAAAGGGTGGCGCGTGTCTTGCAGCCGTCTGCATAGGGCGCTTCATCAGTCAAATCACAGGTGTCGCGGTCCAGCTTATACAGCCCGACACCGACTTTGCCCTCCTCAACGACCGGCAGTACGCGGGCGTTCTCAAAGACAAGGACCTGCTTTTCAACCTGCTCAGCGCTGGCGTTGCCTACATTTATAACAGTGTAGTCGTACACAACATCGCCGTCCTGCGTATGGTCGATGATGGTTTTGGTAAGCACTAAGTCGTTGTACTGGTTATCCCAGTCCATCACCACAGCGTAGGTGTGGTCGGTATGGACAAAACCGTAAGGGGCCTGTACCTCGGAAACCGTATAGGTACCCAGCGGCAGCGTGATGGTGACTTCGCCCTTCGTGCCATCGTGGGTCACTTTCAAGAAATCATAGGTGGCAGTTGTCCGCGTGGGGCTGAACTGAACTTCATCCACCTGTCCATCTTCGGCAGTGGTAACGGTGGCGACAAGGTCGCCGTCTGCATACCAAAGTGTGCCTTGATTGTCCGGCGTGGGAATGTCGCCCTGCGCGTGGATCTCATAGGTGACATTGGCAAGGTTATCCGTCTCGTACACGAACTGCCCGTTCTCATACCCGGTCAGCACGTTGCCGATTTTGCGGATCTTGATTTGCCCCAGTGTTTCGTGGTTATAGTAGTTCTCGGTGATGACGTAGTCGTCCATGCCGTCGGCGCTGCCGCCGCTGACCTGATAAACACGATCCGATGTCAGCTCAAACACGACATTGTACTGGCGGTCGTTGAAATACCCGCGTGGACCTTCGATCTCGACGATGCGGTACCTGCCCAGCGGCAGTTTTTCCGGGGGCTTCATTTCGCCATTGGAATCGGTATAGAAAGTGCTGGTCTTTGCCCAGGCGTTGCCGGATTTCGGGTCGTTCATCTCCACAAGGGTTTCACGGCCGTCCTCGGCAATGTAGTAAAGGTTGAACGCGGTGTCGGCAATTTTGACAGGCTTGCCCGTCTCAATGTCGATTTTGACAAGCTGTAAGTAACCCTCTAATTCTTCGTCCAGAATGTTGTAGGTCATGTAGCTGCCGCTGGGCGTTGTGATGCTGCCGGCAGGCACAGTAAAGCTGCTCTGCGGGCTGGATGCATTGACATTGATAAGGAACGGTTCAGCCTGAAAAACATCCTTCGGTACGGTGGTTTCCACGACGATGTACTGGCCGTTGGGGAGCCCCTGCACACGCAGGATGCCTTCTTCGTTCGTAAAGATTTCGGACAGGCGGTATTCCTGCGCGTTGTTGGTCGGCACCCAGCCGAGGCCCTGCCCGTTGGCAAAATCGCCGTCTGCGGTCAAGGTGGCGTTATAGCGGGTGACAGCGGCGGTGTCGCTCTCGTACATCGTGGCGACAGCCTGTTCCTCGTCAGAAAAATCAAATTTCAGCGTGTCCTGATCGTAGCTGGATTTACGGTAGGCATCCAGAATGCTGGCGGAATCGTAACTGCCATCGGCATTCTGGGTGAACCGGTCAGCCTTGCTCAGCAGTGATACACGGTACACTTTGAACCCGGCACCGCCCAGCTTAATGGCAGGGGAGGGCTGCCAGGTGGTGGACACCAATTTTTGCAGACTGAACCCGGATTTCAGCACTTCGTCCTGCGTCTGGTCTTCGGTGCGGACAACATAAGTGGATTCATCTGCATAAGTAAGGGATTGGTAGTGGTTGACTTCATCACAGAGATAGCCTTTTGCAAAGGAGAGGTAGTAGCCGTCATAGGTCTTGCTGCCGTCCAGGGCGCGGCTCTCGGCAACAGCGGAATACTGATTGCGGTAGACATAGTCGGTGTACTCCGCTCCGTTGCTGGCGAGGGCGGCATAGCTGCCGGTAGGCTCCAGCTTTTTGTTGAGCAGGGGATACTGACCGGAAAGATAATACTGCCCGTTGGAATCCACCGGGATCACGATGCCGGTGGCGCGCTCCACAAGGTAGTAACGACCTAAATAGAGATTGGAAAACGCCAGCTTGCCGTCCTTAATGGCGGCGGAGGCAACAAGGTGGTCTTTTTTCAGCACCGGGAGATAATCGGACTTCCAAGCGCCGTTGGTAAGCACGGTGGTGTGCCAGATGGGGTTGCCGCTGGAATCGGTGATCTTGGAGTAATCGACAATGCCGGGAAACGCCGTCAGGATGATGAATGTCCTCGGCAGCGTACAGATCGTACACAGCGCCCTCCAGTGTGGTATCGCCGTTGCTGCCTGCACCCAGATACCGTGCGGCGTCCAAGTCAACTTTTGTCAGCAGAATATTGCCGAGGACACGGTCGTTCTGCATCTTGTCGGCATTGGCGTGCATGGTGTAGGAATCTTCGTTTCCGGCAATGCCCGTGGGGTCTGTGGCGTAGGTCTTATCTGCATTGCGGCTGCCAAAGGTGATAGTGACGATGCCCTCGCCGGTGTCGATGAGCGTGCCGCCGCTGTTGGTCGTAGTAATGTCGGCGCTATAATCGGCGTTGCCCAGCCAAATCGTATGACCGTCCAACGCTTTCGTGATTTCAAAGGCATACGCCCGCTTACCCAGCACAGAGCCTGCCGTGCCGGGTTTGGTTACATCCGTCCAATCGCCGTAGTACCCGCTGGGTGCGCGGCTCTCCACGATGACAAACTTGCCCTCGTTGCGCTGGGTGTAGAACAAATCGTCCGAACCGCCTGCATAGTCACTGTGGTTGATGACCTTGTAGGTGCCGCCACTCTGGCGTTCAACTTTGTATTGGTTATATCCGCCTGTCGGGATATAGCACTGCCGAACCACATCCCACTCAAAAATCTTAAACTCGGCATCGCCCTTGATGCGCTGCTTGGTTTCGCTGTCGATTTTGTCAATGCTGACTTTTACCGACCATTCATCGTTCTGCATTTTATAGTCATTGGAACTATTAGCCGGAACAGTAATAGTCTGGTGGCTGCCCAGCGCGCCGGGCGTGGAATCAAAGCCATGCGGGATAGTGATCTCATCGTAGCTGAATGTAATATTGGCAAGCTGCGCCCGCGCCGAGGCAATAGCGGCATCCACCATACCCTGCGCCTCGTTCTGCAGCTGCCCGATGGCCGCATTCTTGGCGGCTTCGGCAGCGGCATCCGCTTCGGCTTGGCTGGTGAACGGTCCTTCCTGCCCGGAAAGCGTACTGGTGCTGGTCTTGGACACCTCGTAGTGAACCGTCCATGTGGCAGAACCGTCGCCGCCGTTGAGGTGAAAACTGTCATCCTGCGTGTGACCGCTTGTGGTAATGGTTTGTGCCCCGGCAGGGGTCATCTGCCAACTGCCGCCGTCCACGCTGCCGCCGGTCCGGCTGGGCGTGACGGTAATGACCGCACCGTCCACCTTTTCCAGCGTGTTCAGCTGGTACTTGTCGGTGTTGACGGTAAAAGTCAAATCAAAGCTGCCGCCGGCAGTCTGGGCGGGAGCCTGCCAGTCGGCATAGTACTCCTGCGGCACAGGTTCCGGCTCCGGCTCCGGTTCTTCACCCTCGATGGCGGGACCGATCAAGGCGACCGTCTGCCAGCCGCTGGCGGCGGGTTGATAAATGTAGGTGTAATATCCTGCTTCGGCGGTATAGGTCTGCACACCGTTCAACAGTTCCTCTGCCGATTCCCGGTAAAGCGCAGCCGCCCGGCTGTCGGGGTAGTGCTGCATAATATACAGCTGCAGATCGTCATAAATCATTTCGCAAAAATCCGAGACAGACAGTTCCGCCTCATCTTCCGCGCAAAAAACAGCAGGAAAATCACCGCCCTCGTCCAGAGAAAGCTGGTTCAGTCCGCCCCAAATGCGAATCTGGTTGCCGTAATGGTCACCGGGTATGCACTGGTCTGCGCCCACCGTGGAGGTGTGGGAATAGCTGTACGGCGGGCAGCCGTTGGGCTGACCGTTGGCACCGTGGGTGCAGCAGTAGGCGG
>OIYY01001032.1_pt1 | contig 16552 bp, 14 predicted proteins | sample 1588341 | NCBI WGS metagenome assembly OIYY01 (sample SAMN03283287) | human gut metagenome | biome: human-associated habitat; material: feces | host: Homo sapiens | place: Peru | collected 2012 | reverse complement strand
GCTCCATTTCGCTTCGCTCATTTCGCATAACCTTCGCTGCATACCTGCCTACGCAATCAAATTCCTACGGAATTTCATCAAAAATCTTCTTTGGGGCATGCAGCAGAGCTAACGACAGGTGCGAAGCACTGGCATCGCTAATAGGATGTTTTTTATGGTTTTGTTTCAGCCCCCCCCCAGTATTTATCCACTGAACCTTGACGCCACATCAATGTTGGTATAAAAAACAGCCCCATTCAATGCGAAAAGTTGAATGGGACTGATATTTCAGGTTAAATTGTCTTATTTTCTTTGTTTGCCTTTTGGTTTGGGCATTTTTCCGGGGGTGACGGTTTTTGCTTTTGCCTTGGCTTTTGTCACTTTTGGTGTAGTGGCCTTTTCTGCTACCTTTTCTGCGGCTTTTGGTGCGAAGGTTTCGATTTCAAACACGAGGGTTTCGCCTGGGTTGATGGAGTATTCGCCGCTCTGGCGACGGCCTGCGCCTTGGTCGCCGTAGGCGATGTTGCTTGGGAGCACGGCAATCATCTTGGCACCTGGGCTCATGAGCATCAACGCTTCTTTAAAGCCTTCCACCACTCGGCCGGAGTTGAGCGATGTGGTGTCGCGGCTTTGGTCGAAGATTGAACCGTCGACGTGCTTGCCGGTGTAGAGCATACGCACTTCCTCGTTGTCGCCATAGCACTTGCCGTTGCCTTGCTTTTCCATTTTGTAAACCAAGCCAGAGGCAGTTTTCACATAGCCTTCACCTGCTGCCATGATTTTGGCGATGTATTCTTCGCCAGCCTTCTTCATGGCGATGGTTTTGGGGTTGAACGCACGGCCCATCAGCTCGGTGTTTTGCTCCAGCACAGTCATGTCGCTGTAAGCCTTGCTCACGGTGCTTTGGTTAAGTCCCTTGGTGGCAACAGCGTCTTTCAACGCTTGCACCATGAGTGCCTTGTCGAGTGTAATGCCCTTATGGAGCTTGTTTTGCATCATCTTGCTGGTGAGCTCCATACCCACAAACAGACCGTTCATATAGCCTTGGTTGGCGGTGTCGGCTTGCATCACCACATCAAATGCCTTGAAAAATTCGTCGATATTTATTTTCTTGTCTTGTTCACTCATGTATGCGAGCACCAGGCCGAAATATTTTCCGTAAGCCTTGCTCAGCGAGTCTTGTTGGGCTTTGAATTCGGCTTCTGTAGCGGCAGAGGCGCTTTGCATACCCATTGCCATCAGCATAGCGATGGCTAAAATCATCTTTTTCATTAGTTTAAGTAAAATGTAAGTGTTAATATAGTGTTATCAGTTTGCCAATCCCTTTGTTTCGATTTCGAACACGAGGGTTTCGTTTGGCGCAATGGTTTGGTTGCCGCGTTCGCCATACGCAATCTCGCTTGGGAGAATGCAGTAGGCTTTGGCACCCGGGCGCATCATCGTAATCATTTCACGGAACCCTGGCACCACGTTCTGCAATGGGAAATCCACTGCCTCGCCATGGCTGGAGTCGAATTCCTCGCCATTGGTGTGCTTGCCGGTGTAAACCACCTTCACCACGTCGGTGGGCTTGAAAGTGTCGCCCGCGCCCTGCTCGGTGATTTTATACACCAGTCCTGATTGGGTTTTCTTCAATGCGGGGTCGGCTTTCATTTGGGCAGCGATAAACTCTGCGCCTTCCTCTGCGGCAGTCTTGATTGTGCCCAACTGCTTTTCGAGTTCAGGGTCGAGTTTGGTTTCGGTCTGCTTATTGCCACAACTGGTGAAGCTCACCGCCATCACCGCCGCGCAAATCCACAACATGAATGTTTTCATCATTATTCTTCTTTAAAAATAAGCACTTCCTCTCCGCTCACCATATTGCAAAGCACATAGGGCTGGAAAGGAAGTGCGGTATATCGGTTAGAAATTAAAATCACTTCGCAGAGTCGGCAACTGCCTCAGCGCCGCCAGCCATTTTCTTGTCGGCAGCAGTAGCGAGGTTACCAGTTTCAATCTCAAACACGAGAGTTTCGTTTGGAGCGATGTTTTGGTTGCCACGGTCGCCGTAAGCGAGCTTGCCAGGAATGATGCAAGTCACCTTCATGCCAGGCTTCATATTGGTAAGCATGTCAACGAAGCCCTTGATGAGTTGTGTTTCATCAACTGGGAACATCACAGCCTTGTAGCTTTGGTCAAACACGCTGCCGTCGATGTGCATACCCTTGTACTTGAGCATCACTTCGTCGCCCTTCTTGAAGTTAACGCCCTTACCTGGTTTTTCCACTTTGTAGAGCACGCCTTGAGCAGTCTTTTTGTAGTTGCCACTCTTTTCAGCGTCTTGGTAATATTTCACGCCTTCGTCGGCTTTTTTCTTAGCTGCTTGAGCTTGCACCTTGCCCATGAGGCTTTGGAGAGTCATTTGCAAGTTCATCATCTTAGCCTGGTCTGGTTCCTTCTTTTCACTGAAAGCCTTCTTCAGTTCAGCGAGGAACAATTCCTTGTTGATGTTCACGCCTTGTTCCTTCATGGCTGTGAAGCTGCTACCGAGTTGAGCGCCAATTTGCTCACCCATCTGGAAGCTGCGTGCGTTGACAGAAGTATCGGCTTCGGTTGCAAGAGCCTTTTCCAAACCCTTCAAAAATTCGTCGTAATTAACAGAGTCGGGGGTGCCACTCACCTGCATCTTGATGCCGTAGCCAGCCATTGTGCCGTAGGCAGTGCTCAAAGAGTCTTCAGTAGGAGTAGTGCCTTCACCTTTCTTGTTGCAGCTTGCCAAGAGGGCAACAGCTGCCAAAATGAAAAGAACTTTTTTCATAATTTTTTTTGTAGAATAACTGTTTGTATTGTTGTTTTTTATGTTTTCAATTATTTGCCCACCTTCAGGAGTTGCACGTCGAAGATGAGGGTTGAGTTTGGCTGGATAGGACCAGTGCCGTGCTCGCCGTAAGCGAGTTCGCTTGGGATGAACAGGCGGTAGGCTGAGCCTTCGCTCATGAGTTGCAAACCTTCAACCCAACCAGGAATCACCTGACCCACAGCGAAGGTGGCAGGCTCGCCGCGCTCCACAGAACTGTCGAACACTGTGCCGTCAATCAGTCGGCCGGTGTAGTGAACGGTCACCACGTCGTTTGGACCAGGCTTCTTGCCGTTGCCTTCCTTCACCACGAGGTATTGCAGACCGCTTTCAGTCACTTTCACGCCTTCTTCCTTGGCGTTGTTTGCCAAATATTCCTTACCAGCCTTGGCGTTCATTTCGCCAGCCTTGGCTTGGAGATTGGTAAAATATTCTTGCACCACTTGCTTGGCTTCGTCATAGGTCATTGCTGGAGTGCCTTCGCCACACACTGCGCGGAGTGCATCTGCGAAATCATCAGCATTGAGTTTGTCAACGCCTGAACCCTTGAAATTTTGGCCCATGCTGAGGCCTAATGCATAGCTAAGTTTGTCCATGTCGTAAAAAAAATCTTTTATCTATTTATGTATATTGCAAATTATCTGCAAAGTTAAAGTTATTTATAGTTTTGAACGCTATTTTTTGAATAAAAAAGTTTAAATTTGCCCAATAGAACACTCTTTTAATTTTAATATAGATGAAAAACTTGGTTATCTCCACCGGAGCGGGCATGAGTGCGGAGAGCGGTATCACCACTTTCCGCGACGCAGGTGGGCTTTGGGAAAACTACAAAGTGATGGACGTGGCAAGCGACGAGGGCTTCGCTCGCAACCCTGCCCTGATTCACAAGTTCTACAACGAGCGCCGATTGCAGCTGATCGATGCGCAGCCCAACGCCGCACACCGTGGACTGGTGGAACTGGAAAAATATTTCAACGTGAATGTCATCACGCAAAATGTGGACGACCTGCACGAGCGTGCCGGCTCGAAAAATGTGCTGCACCTGCATGGTGAGTTGATGAAGGTGCGCTCGATGACGCATCCCGAACGCATCTACACGCTGCCTTGCGACCAGCTGTCGGACAAGGGATTGGAAACCAGCGTCGACACCGTAGATGCCTATGGCGACCATGTGCGTCCGCATATCGTGTTTTTCGGCGAGGCTGTGCCCAACTTTGAGCCGGCTTGCCGCATTGCCTCGAAGGCTGATGTGTTTGTGGTCATCGGCACCACGCTGGTGGTGTATCCCGCAGCGGCGTTGCTCCAGTATGCGCCTCCAGGAGCCGAGGTCTATTACATCGACCCCAAGCCTGCCGCAGTGCCATCGTATGTACATGTGATTGCCAAGAAGGCCACCGAGGGCGTGGCCGAACTCATCGATATCCTAACAAAAAAATAAACACACTTATATGAACAAGGAACAAATTCTCTGGGCCGACGACGAAATCGATCTCTTGAAACCGCATATTCTGTTTTTGCAGAACAAAGGCTACGAAGTGACCACAGTGACCAACGGTCGCGACGCACTCGACGCCATATCTCAGCAGAATTTCCACCTCATCATTCTCGATGAGAATATGCCTGGCATCAGCGGACTGGAGGCGCTGCAGCAAATCAAGATTGCGCAGCCCAATGTGCCCGTGATTATGATTACGAAAAGCGAGGAGGAAAACATCATGAATCAGGCTATCGGCAGCGAGATTGCCGACTATCTGATTAAGCCTGTGAACCCGATGCAGATTTTGCTTTCCATCAAGAAAAACCTGCACAGCGAGGCGCTGGTGGCGCAAAAAGCCACGAGCGACTATCAGCAGGAGTTTATGAGCATCAGTCAGCAAATAGCCATGGCAAGCACCATCGACGACTGGTATCAACTCTACAACACGCTGGTGCGATGGGAACTCACGCTCTCCAACGCCGAAACCGGCATGGCCGACATGCTGCGTATGCAAAAGCAGGAGGCCAACAGCGCGTTCGCCAAAATGGTGAAGCGCAATTATGAGAAGTGGGTCACCACCGACGACCATCCGCTCATGAGCAACGAGATTTTCAAAACGCAGATTTTCCCGCATATCGACGCTGGCGAAAAGGTGTGCTTTATCGTAATCGACAATTTCCGCCTCGACCAGTGGCGCACCATCAGCCCTTTGCTGAGCGACTATTTCAATATTGAGAAGGAGGAACTCTACACCACCATTCTCCCCACAGCCACGCAATATGCGCGCAATGCCATTTTTTCGGGGCTGATGCCTATCGACATCGAGCGCATGTTCCCCGAATTGTGGGTTGACGAGGATGAGGACGAGGGCAAAAACCTCAACGAGGCTCCTCTCATTCAAACCATTCTCGACCGCTATCGCCGCAAGTGCAAATTCTCGTACAACAAACTCAACGACTCTGCCGCCGGCGAACGCCTGGTGCAGCACTTCGCACAGTTGAAGAACTTCGACCTCAACGTGATAGTGTTCAACTTTGTGGATATCCTTTCGCACGCGCGTACAGAGAGCAAGATGATTCGCGAACTTGCCTACACCGACGAGGCTTACCGCTCGCTTACCGTCACATGGTTTAAAAACAGTTATGTGCTGGAAATATTCAAGCGCATAGCCGAGCAAGGCTGGAAAATCGTGCTCACCACCGACCACGGTACCACACGAGTGGACAACGCCATCAAGGTGATTGGCGACAAAAACACCAACACCAACTTGCGCTACAAAGTGGGCAAGAACCTCAGTTACAACCCACGCCAAGTGTACGAAATCAAGCAGCCCAAACGCTTCGGACTGCCGCTGCTCAACGTGTCGAGCACCTACATCTTCGCATCGGGACGCGACTTCTTCGCCTACCCCAACAACTACAACCACTACGTGCAATACTACAACGACACCTTCCAGCACGGCGGCATCTCCATGGAAGAAATGCTCGTCCCCCTCGTCACCCTCACCCCCAAAAAATAACCCATACAAGAAGTTAGAAATTAGATTTAGGAAGTCAAGATAACGCTATAGCGTAGGGATATGCCTTCGGCATGTTGGGTGATGCGTTGAAACTTTGCCGTCAACGCATTGGAAACATGCCGAAGGCATGTCCCTTTGGTTTTTTCGAGGCGTGAGAATTTGAGATTATTGATTTAAACATAGGGATAAACAAAAAACCCGGGAGCGGGATTGCTTCCGGGTTTTGCGGTGCGTACAGGACTCGAACCAGCGACCTCCTGCGTGACAGGCAGGCATTCTAACCAACTGAACTAACGCACCATTTTGGTTTTGCAAGTGACTTATCTCATTTGCGAGTGCAAAGTTACTACTTTTTTTTTGTTCTTCCAAAATTTTTGCGAAAAAAGTTGATAAAAAACGTTCTTTTTGCACGAAAATCGTTGCACTTCTATTTGGACACTGCATTCTTTTTGCTCAGGGTCGGGTCAAAATCGGTTCGGAATCGGGCCGAAATCGGTTCAGAAGATGGTGTCCTCACATTAGAAGTATGCCGTGCTGCTTGCAGATTTCCACTTGTTGTTCGGGCCAAATGCTGGCTTGCACCTCTCCGATGTGTGCTTTTTGGAGTAGGTACATGCACAGTCGGCTCTGGCCGATGCCGCCACCTATGGAGAATGGGAGCTTGCCGTCGAGGAGCGCCTTGTGGAAGGTGAGGTTTTTCCGCTCTGTGCAGCCGCGTATTTCAAGCTGACGGCGGAGCGATTCGGGGCTTACGCGTATTCCCATTGAGGAAAGTTCGAAAGGAATGCCGAGCACATCGTCCCACACAATGATGTCGCCGTTTAGCCCCTTGTGCTGTGCGTCGGTTTCCGTCACCCAGTCGTCGTAGTCGGGTGCGCGGCCGTCGTGTGGCTTTCCATCGGCGAGTGTGGCGCCAATGCCTATCACGAAAATGGCTCCGTATTTTTTTGCGTATTCTTTTTCTCGCTCTTGTGGGGTGAGTTCGGGCATCTGCTTTTGCATGTCCTCGGAGTGCACAAAGGTGATTTCTTTTGGCAGTCGTGGTGTGATGTGAGGGAATTGCTCGTACACCTCCTGTTCGGTTTCCTTGATTGCTCGGTAGATGTTGCGCACGGTGTCTTTCAGCGTGCCGAGGTTGCGTTCCGATTCACGAATCACCTTTTCCCAGTCCCATTGATCGACGTAGAGCGAGTGCATATTGTCGAGGTCCTCAAATGTGCGAATGGCGTTCATGTCGGTGTAGATTCCGTAGCCGGGTGCTATGCCGTAAGCACCGAGTTTGATTCGTTTCCATTTTGCTAATGAGTGTACCACCTCGGCGCGCTTGCCGCCCATCGCATCGATGGTGAATGCCACGGGGTGCTCTGTCCCGTTAAGGTCGTCGTTGATGCCAATGCCTGCAAGCACGAAAAGCGGGGCTGTGACGCGACGCAGATGCAGCGCGGCCGACAGTTTTTTCTGGAAAGAGTCTTTTATCGTCTTGATTGCCACCTCTGTGGTTTCGGGGAGTAGTCGTTGCTGATAGTGTTTTGGGATGATAAGTGCCATATTTTTGTAGATTTTGTGACAAAAAGTTGTTATTCGGTCGCAAAAGTAATACAATATTCTTGAATATTAAAAACAAAACGAACAAAATGACTAAAAAACTTTGAATAAAGATAACATTTGGTAATGTGTTATAGCGTTTTCCGAACATTTTGTGCGCTTTTTTGCTATTTGGATATACATCGTGTTGGTTTTTTGCGAAAAAAAACATATCTTTGGAAAAAATATTTAAAATAGTATGGTAAAGAAAATCTTCTATCCTTTATTTGCTGCGACCGTTCTGCTTTTTGCCGAAAGTGCATTAGCGGAGCAGATTGATGTACAGCAGGCTCGCCAACAGGCGATGGCGTTTTTGAACCGAAACGCAACCACGAAAAAAATGCTCAAAGGAGGTAATGCTGATTTGCAGTTGGCTTACACTGCCCAGAGTGGTGAATATTACGCTTTCAACGCTTCTGCCACTGATGGCTATGTGCTGGTGTCGGGCGACGACCGTATGCCAGCCGTGATAGGGTATAGCGACGAAGGCAAGTTTGATGCCGATGCCATTCCCGACAACATGCGCGAATGGCTCGAAACGTATGCCGAGCAGGTGCGCTATGTGCAGACGCACGCAGGGGTGCGCATTCAGTCGTCGACCGACCAAACTTCGATTGGGAATGTGTATCCGCTGTTGGGCAATACCAAGTGGAACCAGAGCGCGCCATATAATAATATGTGCCCCACGTTTAACAACAACGGCACCACCCAGCGTACCGTTACGGGCTGTGTGGCAACGGCTATGGCGCAAGTGATGTATTACCACCGCTGGCCCGAAACTGGCACTGGCAGCAACACCTACACCTTTAACCTCAACAGCGATGAGCAGCAACCTTTGACACTATCGGCTGATTTTAGCCAAAGTCGCTACGACTGGGCAAATATGCTTCCTAACTACACAGGCAACGAAACCAGCACGCAAAACAATGCGGTGGCTAAACTGATGAGCGATTGCGGTGTGGCGATGGACATGGGTTATGGAGCGTCGAGCGGTGCGGTCACTCGAATCGCCATGAACAGAATGCCAAAGCATTTCCGCTACGACAAGAGTATCAAGTTCATTATGCGCGATGCTTATACGCTCGAAAAGTGGCTCAGCATCATCAATGGCGAACTGTTGAGCAACAGACCAGTGATTCACACCGGTGCGAGCAATCAAGGCGGCCACGCCTTTGTGGTCGATGGCTGCAATTCAAATGGCTACTACCACGTGAACTGGGGCTGGAACGGCATGTCGAACGGCTATTTCGTGCTCACCGATCTCACGCCCACCGACCAGGGCATTGGCTCAAGCGAAGGTGGCTATAACCTGCGTCAAGGCCTTATCTACAACATTATGCCCGACAGAGGCGGTGCTGTGAACATTGCTTCGACCATCAACGAATTCATCACCAACAACGACAAGGTGGCGTTAGGCTCCACCGCTTCGTTGAGTTGGAAAGATTTTTATGTGATGTGGACTGGCGATGGCGATGCCACTGCGCGCCTGGCGCTGGGCATCACCGACGAGGCAGGCAATGTGCTTCAAGTGCCTGTGTTTGAAGATGTCGCCGGTATTCAACCCCGGTATAATTACAGATACACCTTCAAAATGACCGTTCCCACCAGCCTTTCCGCCGGCACATATTACATTGTGCCGCTGATCGCCCCTGTGGAAACCACAAATTATCAGAAGGCGGATGTGTCGCGTGCTACGGCACAGCGCATCAAAATGGAGGTGAAAGACGGATACGCCTATTTCTCTTATCCCGACGACGCAGCAACTCTGCAAGTGACGAAACTGGAGCACAGCGATGTGCTGGCTGCCGACCGCCCAATTTTGGTGAAAGCCACCATTAGAAACACAGGTGAGGAATTTGTGGACAACTTGTGCGTGGCGCTCCTTAACAGCAATGGCGCGATAGTGGGTAAAAGCGTGGCGAAGAATGTGGATGTGCAAAACGGCGCAGAAGTGGTGCTCGAAACCACTGTCACCACACTATCGACTGGCAACTTCAAACTTGCGGTGCTTCGCGTGGCTGATTACAGCGTGGTGAGCGGAGTGCAGGAGAGTGTGACCATTGGAGCAGCACCGGCGGATATCAATATGTCGATAGTTAGTCCGCTGAAACTGATTGGCTCGGTGATTCCTACCACCCACCTCGAAGGCACCACCACCATTTCCAACAATGGCGGCGCATTTGCTGGCCGACTCGAAGCGTTTATCCTTGCCGAAGGTTCGAACAGCGTACTCTCGCGAGTGTTCAGCGAATTTGTAACCATCAAGAAGGGCGAGAAAAAAGAGGTGAAATTCGACAACACATTCACACGAGGCGAAGTGGGACAGACCTACCGCATCGTGCTGCGCGACCCGCACAAAACCTCTGGCAACTATGTTTGGGGCAACTTCTTCAACTTCACCCTCGGCGCACCAGTTCGTGGCGATGTGAACCTCGACGGTGTGGCTGACGTGAGCGACGTGACCGCCCTCATCAACTATGTGCTCGGTGGAGGCGGCTCGCCATTCGATAAAACCGAAGCCGACTTCAACGGCGACTGCGTGATCGACGTAACCGATGCCACCGCCATCATCAACCTCGTCCTGAAATAAACCATTCGAAACAGGGCATCCGCCTCTCCCTTGAAAATAAAATTTATCGCCAAAGTCACCCCCGACTTTGGCGATTTTTTGGGGGAAAGCGGGGGAATGTGGAAAGATTTTGATAACTTTGCAAATTAAGACCTTTGGGCCTCTGCCGCTTTTGGCTTTCAGCCACATTCGGCTTTTTGCTGGGGCTTGTGCCTTTGGCTTTCAACCGCTCCTTTGGGTGGGCTTTTGCCTGTGTTTTGGAAGGTTGGGTTTTGGCTTTCAGCCTCTCTTTTGGGTGGGCTTTTGCCTGGGCTGTGCTGGGGCTTGGAGGTGGAGTTTTTTTTGAGACGATGATTGAAGTTAAGAATATTATTAAGCGATATGGCAACCTTGAGGTGCTCAAGGGGGTGAGCGTGACTATCGGCGATGGCGAAATTGTGTCGATTGTGGGGCCAAGTGGCGCTGGTAAGACCACTCTGCTGCAAATTATCGGCACGCTCGACAAGCCCGATAGCGGTAGCGTGCTGTTCGACGGCACCGATGTGCTTGCCCTTAAAGATAAGGAACTTGCACGATTCCGCAACCGTAATATCGGTTTTGTGTTTCAGTTCCACCAGTTGCTCCCTGAGTTTACCACGCTTGAAAATGTGGCAATGCCGGCACTTATCGGTGGAGAGAAGCGCTCCGAAGCCTTTACCCGCGCCAAGGAATTGCTCAGTTATATGAACCTTTCCGACCGCTTTGAGCATAAACCTGCCCAACTTTCGGGTGGCGAACGCCAGCGTGTGGCAGTGGCGCGTGCGCTCATCAACAAGCCTGCCGTGATTCTTGCCGACGAGCCTTCGGGTAGTCTCGACACGCAGAACAAGCAGGAGTTGCACAAATTGTTTTTCACGCTGCGCGACGAGATGAAGCAAACTTTCGTGATTGTGACGCACGACGAGTCGCTTGCCGGCGACACCGACCGTGTGCTTCACATGCGCGACGGACTGATAGTGACACCAGAGCCTGAAAGCGAGATTATCGTATAAGAAAAAGGGATATGCTCAAGAGGTGGTGGACATACGCAGTGGTGCTGATAGCCATGCTTGGCGCGCTCTCGGCTTGCAACAGCGGCGATGGCGACGACGATGCGGTGGAGGCACGACGCTACGATTTCGTCACCTACCTCGGATATGCCGACGGATTGGCGCGATGGCAATATATCGGCCCCGAAGATGCCGCGCCCATCGATATGGTGGCGGCGATGGACGAGCCGGAGCATATCAAGGTGGGGCAGCGTGTGCTGCTCAGTTACTCCGCGCCCGATGAGGCGCACCGCATCACGGTGTATGGCTTTAACTATGGCAACGTGGCAAGCGATTCGCTCCGTGTGAATGTGAAACCTGTGGCGGAATATCCAAAGCACCCGATAAGGCTCGGCGCACTTTGGCGCACAGGTAATTACATCAACCTCCGATGCGAGGTGGAATACACCACCAAGGCGCGTGCGCTGTATATGATGGCCGACCGCTCGACGCTCGACAGCGACACGATAGATGTGCACCTCATTCACGACCTGATAGGGGCTGAAAACACCTACTTTTGGCGCACTTGCTACGGGTCGTTCTACGTGGGTGCCGCCATCAGCCGCAAAAACTGCCACGCCATTCGTGTGCATGTGGAGGATTTGACTTATCCAAAAGTGAAAACTTACTGCTTCGGCATTACGAAGCGATAAACATATAAAAAACAGATTATTAACAAACAAAACCATACAACAATGGCAAACAACAACGACAACAACCAACAACAACAAATTCAAATTGAAGTGCCAAACGAAGAAATGCAAGGCCGCTACGCCAACTTGGCTGTAATTACCCACGGACCTAACGATTTCTTCATCGACATGATTCTCCTTGCGCCAAACACTCCAAAGGCGCGCGTTCAGAGCCGTGTGATCATGACTCCTGAAAACGCAAAGCAACTGATGTTTGCTCTCCAACAGAATGTGCAGCAATACGAAGCCACTTTCGGCGAAATCAAGCAACGCGTGCCAGTGAGCGGCCGTCCAGCCGACGATGGCATCATCGATTTCCCTCTCCCAAAGGGTCAGGCATAATCCGATAGCCACACATTCACTCACCACACATATTGAATAATTAAACCCAATTAATTATGCAACATCCATTATTTATCTACAATACGCTCACTCGTCGCAAGGAACACTTCGTGCCACTGAACGAAGGCTCGGTAGGTATGTATGTGTGCGGCCCAACCGTTTACGGCGACCCACATCTTGGTCACACGCGCCCAGCCATCACATTCGACGTGCTGTTCCGCTACCTCAAGTCGCTGGGCTACAAGGTGCGCTATGTGCGTAACATCACCGACGTTGGCCACCTTGAGCACGATGCCGATGAGGGCGACGACAAGATTGAAAAGAAGGCACGCCTTGAGCAGTTGGAACCAATGGAAATAGCCCAATACTATACCAACCGCTACCATGCGGCTATGGACCAACTCAATGTGCTGCCACCAAGCATCGAACCTCACGCCACTGGCCACATCATCGAGCAAGAGCAACTCGTGAAGGAAATTCTCGACAATGGCTATGCCTACGAAAGCAACGGCAGCGTGTATTTTGATATTGAAAAATACAATAAGGACCACCGCTACGGCGTGTTGTCGGGACGCAACCTCGACGACATCATCAATGCCAGTCGCAAACTCGACGGTGTGGGCGAAAAGCGCAACCAAGCCGACTTCGCCCTCTGGAAAAAGGCATCGCCTGAGCACATCATGCGCTGGCCATCGCCTTGGAGCGACGGTTTCCCAGGTTGGCACTGTGAATGTACTGCCATGGGACGCAAGTACCTCGGCAAGCACTTCGACATTCACGGCGGCGGCATGGACCTCGTGTTCCCTCACCACGAATGTGAGATTGCACAGGCTGTGGCATCGCAGGGCTCCGACATGGTGCGCTACTGGATGCACAACAATATGATTACCATCAACGGTCAGAAGATGGGTAAATCGCTTGGCAACTTCATCACGCTCGCCCAGTTCTTCAGCGGCGACCACCCAAGCCTCGACCAAGCCTACACCCCAATGACCATTCGCTTCTTTATTCTTCAAGCCCACTACCGTGGCACCGTTGACTTCTCGAACGAAGCACTCAAGGCTGCGGAAAAGGCTTACGAGCGAATGATGGACGGCTGGCACCGACTTTGCGACCTCAAGGCCGCCGACACCACATCGGCTAAACTCGAAAACTACCGCGAGCGTTGCGCCGAAGCGATGAACGACGACTTGAACACGCCAAATGTGATTGCCACACTGTTCGACGCTTGCAGGGTAATCAATCAGGTGAACGACGGCAATGCCACCATGACGCAAGCCGACATCGACGAATTGAAGAGCGTGTTCCAAACCTACCTCTTCGATGTGCTCGGTGTGCGCGACGACTCGGCTGGCGACGCTGGCAGCGTGAACCTTGAGCCTTACCGCAAGGCTGTGGACCTGCTGCTCGACATCCGCAAGACAGCCAAAGCCAACAAAGACTGGACTACTTCCGACCTCATCCGCAACAAGATGAACGAAGCCGGCTTCGACGTAAAAGACACGAAAGAAGGCTTTGAATGGAAAGTGAAATAAAACTGGCTCACACATGATTTATGTTATCGGAGTACTCGGAGTTCTCAGAGTTCTCAGAGTGCTCCGATAATTAATTAAAAATTCTGTTGAATCTGTGTGAGGCAAAATTTTTTCGGTGTGAAAGAGGCGTTGGTATCTGTGATTGTGCCTGTGTATAATGTGGGCGCGTATTTGCAGCAGTGCTTGCAGAGCATTGCCAGCCAGTCGTATGCCCATTTGGAGGTGATTGTGGTGGACGACGGCAGCACCGACGACAGCGGAAAAATAGCAGACGAATGGGCGTCGCACGACAATCGTTTCCGCGTGGTGCATCAGTCCAACGGCGGACCGAGTGCCGCACGCAACACCGCTCTCGACCTTGCTACGGGGAGTTATATTGTGTTTATGGACAGCGATGATTTTATCGCTCCACAGTTTATTGAGGTGCTTTATCGGCTCATTCAAGAAAGTGGCGCACAAGCAGCACTCTGTGGCTGGTATGATTACACCGTTGGTGATGCTCCAAAGTCCGACATAGCACAGCCCACCTTTATCTATACAGCCGAAGAGGCCACTTCACACATTCTTTACCAGCGTCGTGGACTTACACATTCGCCATGGGGACGGATCTACGATGCCCGTGTTTTCCAAGATGTGCGATTCCCTGTGGGAATGCTCTACGAAGACCTTGCCGTGCTGATGCCTGTAATGCGGCATGTGCACACCGTGGCTTATACCCCCCAACGGCTCTACTACTACCGTCAATGGCCAGGGAGCACACTCACTTCTCTCAATTCGCGCCGTGCGCACATTCTCGACATTCTCGAAGACCTCGAACGCCGTGCGGCACACGAGTTTCCGCAGCACCTCAAAGCCATTCGCAGTCGCTTGCTCAGCGCCTACTTCAATATGCTTCGCTTGGCACCGCTGCACGATGAGCAATTTGCGCCTATTACCACACGCAGTTGGGAAGGCATTCTGCGCTTGCGCCGATCGTGTTTTGCCGATGGCAACGTGCGCCTACGCAACAAGATAGCCATCGTCCTCTCCCTTCTCGGCCGCACAGTCCTCACCCACACCCTCCACCGCTTCTAACAATTTGCCAGCACTTTGTGGGAACATGCCTTTGGAATGTTTCAATGCTGTGTTGCGATTGAAACATGCCGAAGGCATGTCCCTACGTGATGGTGTTGTCGTTGTGGCGCTTGTTTTGTGTGGTTATTTGAGCAGGATGTTGATGAGGGTGGTGATGTCGGAGGTGTTGACGATGGAGTCGCCGTTGATGTCGCAGGCGTTTTTGTTGTCAGGTTGTTCGGTGCCGAGAATCACATTGATGAGCATGGTGATGTCGGAGGCGTTCACTTCACCGTCGACATTCACGTCGCCCTTTATTTCGGGCAGTTCTTTAATCACGAAGAATCTTTTCCAATATGTGTCGGAAGTGTATGCATCTTTGCTGCCTTTGGGCACATAAACCTGAACACCATAGTTATTGAAAGCATTTTTCTGTATAGAGGGAGGGGTGGTGGCCAAGCACTTCAGCGTACTAATTTTGCAACGATAGAACGCCCGCTCACCTATCATTTTCATGCCACTGCCGATAGTGACCGATTTCAGTCCAACACAGCCTTCGAAAGCACTCTCGTTTATCTTCTTGTAACTATTTGGAATCACGATTTCGGTCAAGCCGTCGCATTTCGAGAAGGCGTATTCAAAGATTGTCTCCAAGCCATTCGGCAGACGGTATGAAGTGCCTGATTTCCCTTTAGGATAGCATAGAAATCTCTTTAAACCTTTGTCAACGAGCGCACCGTCGTCAGAATACATCCATCTGTTTTTTGGGTGGACAATAAACTCTTTCAGCGCGCCACAATCTTCAAACGCACCCCTGCCAATCATATCGAGATAGGCAGGAATTGTGACCGAGGGACCGATATTACTGCACCCGGCAAACGCAAACCAGCCAATGTAAGTGACACTGTCGGGGAGCACTAAATTTTTCAATCCTTTACAGTTTTGGAACGCCCATGAACTTATTAGGCTTACATTTTTATGAAATTTTACCGACGTGATTGAGTTGCACCCGTAGAATGCGTATACGCCGATACTGGTGATATTGCTTGGCACTTGATATGAGGTGCCGCCCTTGCCTTTAGGATAGCACACCACACTGTTGGCAAAACAAAGTATGCCGTCCTGCGTCTTGAAAAACTTATTTTTGCTATCGACAACGAACTCTTTCAGCGAGCCACATTCAGCAAAGGTGGCATTTCCGATATATGTGACACTGGCTGGGATAGTGATAGAGGGGCCTATGCTGTTGCACCCAAAGAAAGCCCAGTCTTGAATATCGGCCACTCCTTCGGGAAGGGTAAGGTTTTTCAGGCTTGTGCACCTATAGAATGCCATTTTGTTGATTTTTGTGATGCTGCTGGGCAAATTGATGGTTTGCAGTTGATCACACGCAGAAAATGCTTTTTCGCCAATTTGGGTGACAGGAAGCGTTTTCCCCTGCACCGTCACGGATTTTGGAATGGTGATATTGCCCGAATAATAATCGTCGCCTGCCGCCACAATGGCATTTTTCTTTTCGCTGTCGTAGGAATAGAATATGCCGTTTACCATAAAGTCGAAGGCACTTGCGTTGGTGAAACACAAAATCGCAAAAAATAATGTAAAGATTTTTTTCATAACTCAGTAGGTATTGATGAAGATTTGATAAAATAATTAAATAAGGGATGCCGCCTATCATCCATCAGGCAGAATCATTACACAAATTTCATTAAAAATATGTTTCTCAGCGTGGTATTTGTCATGGTATTTCCATAAAAACGCCCAAAAACCCCTATTTTTGCACTTACAAGAAAATTTCTGGGGATAGATTACGAATCGTGAATGGAATCAAAAACAAAAACATAAAAAAACAGCCTTGGAGCAATGTGGAATGCTTCGCATTTGGCGGTGCGACTGTGC
>OIYY01001026.1_pt1 | contig 16644 bp, 16 predicted proteins | sample 1588341 | NCBI WGS metagenome assembly OIYY01 (sample SAMN03283287) | human gut metagenome | biome: human-associated habitat; material: feces | host: Homo sapiens | place: Peru | collected 2012 | reverse complement strand
CGCGATGATGCCGAGGAAGTCAAGCTGTACACCCGTGCGGACGTGAACGCCCGCAGCGCCGCTTCCGGCAGCACCGCCCCCGCAGGGGATGACCCGGTCAGCGCCCTGATCGTAGAAGGTCTGGGCGGTGCCGCGAATCTGTCCGACGTGGACTGCTGTGCAACGCGCCTGCGCTGCACCGTCAAGGATGCGGCATTGGTCAAACAGGATGTGCTCAAGGCCTCCGGTGCCTCCGGCGTGATCTGCAAGGGCAATGGTGTGCAGGTGGTATACGGCCCCAAGGTGGCGGTCATCAAGGCAAAGCTGGAAGATTATCTGGAAAATGCACCTAAGACCCCGGCGGCGACCGCAACACCCGCCCCGGCGGCCCCCGAAGCAAAGGATACCGTGCTGTCTGCCTGCCTGAACGGTACTGTAGTGCCGCTGGCCGATGTGAAGGATGAAGCCTTTGCCAGCGGTGCACTGGGAGACGGCATTGCCATTGAGCCCACCGATGGTGAACTGGTGGCACCTGCTGACGGTGAGATCTCCTCCACCTTTGAGACCCACCATGCCGTAGGCATGACCACGGCTGACGGTGCCGAACTGCTGATGCACATCGGCATCGATACGGTCAAGCTGGGTGGCAAGCACTTTACCTACCTCGTCAACGAGGGTGACAAGGTGAAGAAAGGTCAGCCGTTGATTCGCTTTGAACTGGAAGCCATTAAGGCCGAAGGCTATCCCGTGACCACGCCGCTTATTGTCTGCAATACTGATGACTATGCCGCTGTCGTGGCTAAAGCCAGTGGCACCGTAAAGCAGGGCGATGCGCTGCTGGAACTGAAGCACTAAGCGTTTCTCCCAAACTGTAAGGCAGGGTTGTTATAAAGGGAGGCTGTTGCAAAATAGCCCCAACGAAAAAATGAGATAGACTTCCCCGAAAGGGGGGTCTATCTCATTTTTTGTTGTCTGAATTACGGATAAAATAGCCGCTCCATCTTGAAAACGGCGTAAAGATTTATTATAATAAGATAAATAGTTGTGAATTTTGCAAAGGAGGGGTGAATCATGGCAGCGCAGCGCACCTATCTGGCAATCGACCTGAAAAGTTTTTATGCCTCGGTGGAGTGCGTAGACCGCCATCTGGACCCCCTGACCACCAATCTGGTGGTGGCAGATGCCTCCCGCACCGAAAAGACCATCTGCCTTGCGGTATCGCCCTCCTTAAAAGCCTACAAGATCCCCGGCAGAGCACGGCTGTTTGAAGCCGTTCAGCGTGTCCGGGAGGTCAACGCTCAGCGGCTGCAAACTGCCATCCGGCAGAAAAAGGCAATCCGGGGGGAGGATGGCAAGTACCACTTTGCCAGCACCTCTTTTGATGCCAATGCCCTGAACGCAGACCCGGCGCTGGGGCTGAGCTACATCGTTGCGCCGCCCCGAATGCAGCGGTATCTGGACGTGTCCACCCAAATCTACAAGACCTACCTCAAATATGTGTCCCCGGCGGATATTTACCCTTATTCCATCGACGAGGTTTTCATTGACGTGACAGGCTATCTGCCCTATTACCACATGAGCGCCCATGAACTTGCCATGACCATGGTGCGGGAGGTGCTGACCAACACCGGTATCACCGCAACGGCAGGCATCGGCACCAACCTCTACCTTGCAAAACTGGCGATGGACATTGTGGCAAAACACATCCCGGCGGACAAGGACGGCGTCCGCATTGCAGAGCTGGACGAGCAGTCTTACCGGTATCTGCTGTGGAACCACCGCCCGCTGACGGATTTCTGGATGACTGGTCCCGGTACCGTCAAACGGCTGGAATCCCACGGCATTTATACGATGGGGGACTTGGCGCGGTTTTCTATCCATGGAGAAGATCGGCTGTATGAGATTTTCGGCGTGGATGCGGAAATTCTCATCGACCACGCATGGGGCTATGAGCCATGCGGCATGGAGCAGATCAAAAGTTACAAGCCCAGCACCAACAGCATCAGCGAGGGGCAGGTGCTGACCTGCCCCTACCCCAACGACAAGGCAAAGCTCATCGTCCGGGAAATGGCGGAAATTCTGATGTTCCGGCTCACCGAAAAGAAACTGGTGACGGAATCCATCACCTTGGAGATAGGCTACGACCGGGAGAACGTGGACAAGGGGGGCTACCGTGGTCTGACCCAGACCGACCGCTACGGCAGAATTATCCCCAAGGCGGCGCACGGCACGGTTCGGTTTGATGCCCCTACCAATCTGGGCAGCACCCTCATCAACGAAAGCGCAAAGCTGTTTGAGCGCATCACCGACCCGGCACTGACGGTGCGGCGCATTACCCTCAACGCCAACAAGGTCACGCCGGATGAGGGCATCTATCAGGTGGACTTTTTCACCGACACCAAGAAGCTGGAAAAGGAGAAAAAGCTCCAGCAGGCCATGCTGGGCATCAAGAACAAATACGGCAAAAACGCCGTGCTGAAAGCCAGCAGCTACGAAGAAGGTGCCACCATGCGCCAGCGCAATGCGCAGATCGGTGGTCACAGCGCAGGAGGTTCAGATGGAAAACTACAAAAATAGTAAGATCGGGCGGGAGACTGCCCAAAAGTACGGGGATATCCTAGAGATGGAACGCCCCCAGACCGAAAAATCCCTTCGCAAGCATCCCCGCATGACCCTTCAGAACCGTGCCAAGATCTTCTCGCCCTTCTCTCCGCTGCGGGGCTATGACGAGCAGCTTGCCGCAGAAAAGCAGCGCACCGAGCGGGTGCCCAAGCGCATTCTGACCGAGGAAGAGATGTCGGCTCTGTCCGATCGGCTGATGCAAGTCACGAAGGGCATGACCATTACGGTACGGTATTTCAAGGAGGACACTACCCACCCGGAGGTTCCGGCGGTGGGCAACTACCTCACCCTGACCGGAAAAGCAGACCGCATCGACCCGGTGTTCCGCACTTTGCAGGTGGGCGACACCGTGGTACCCTTTGAAGATCTGGTGAAACTCAGCGGGGAAGGCATCATGGACATTGATGCGTATCTGGGAATCGGGGAAGGATGCGTTTGAAAAAATACCGAAAGAGAGCTTTATGGGACATCACCTTTGGTAAAATGACCTCAGAAGAAGCAAAACACACTTCAGACGGAGGAAAACACAATGGCAAACGGTGATTACGGCTATTTCGGCAAAGGTGACACGGGCTATGCCCAATACATGACGGCTTTCAACCGCAACTTCGGCGGCTCGTCCGGCGGCGGTGGTGGCCACAACAATGACGGCGGAGATGGCAGCGGCTGTGGCTGCCTCATCGCCATTGCGGTGGTGGTCGTGCTGGTGCTCCTCGCTATGGGAAGCTGAGGGCATCTGACAGAAACCGACGGTTGATTGCGGTACACACGAGGGTGAGAATATGGCATCTTTACAGGGCGAGAAGGTCTGTATCAGCAGACTGAACGAGGAAAATCGTCAGGATTATCTGACGGCTTATAAGGCGGCATCGAACTTTCACGACCTCTACGAACAGAAGTCGGATCTCTGGGCGTATATGTGCAGAGAGATTGGAGCAATTGAGGATTCCAGTGAGCGGTATCTGATTCGGGAGGTGAAAACGGATCTGCCATGCGGATACATTGATATCGACGTAGACCTGAACCGTCCGGCAATCGATATTGCAATCGCGCCGCCATCCCGGAACAAAGGCTACGGATATGAGGCGGCATGGCTGTTGTGCCGGGCTTTTTTTGAAAGAAGTCCGGACGAGGCGTTGATCTGGAATGCGTTTCCCAAAAACATCTATTCTCGCAGGATCGCAGAGAAACTTGGCGGGCAGCAGATCGATGTCCGAGATGTGTTTACAGAGACGGTGAGAAAGGCATATAGCCTTTCAGAGGGTGGGATGGCAAAATTGCCAAACGTGATCGTCTATGAGATACGAAAGGCTCCATTTGAAAAAAGCACTTGACCCTGACGTTGCGTCATAGCGTATACTGAGCTTGTCGCAAGGGAGGAAAACGAAATGATGACTGTCAAGGAAGTGAGCAACCTGACCGGGGTGAGCATTCGGACGCTGCAATATTACGATAAAATCGGTCTGCTGCATCCGGCGCATCGAACACAGGCGGGATATCGCCTGTATGATGATACTGCACTGGCACGATTGCAACAGATTTTGCTGTTCCGAGAACTGGAATTTTCACTGGAGGATATCCGAAAAATTCTGAAAAACCCGGAGTTTGACCGGGAAAAGGCACTGGAACAGCAGATCACATTGCTGACCCTGAAAAAACAGCATCTGAAAAAGTTGATCGTTCTTGCGGAGAAGATTCGGACAACAGGAGGAAATGTTATGGACTTCAACGCATTTGACACACAGAAGATCAGGGAATACGCCGAACGTGCAAAGAAAGAGTGGGGCGAAACCACAGAGTATCAGGAATTTGAGGCAAAAAACGCCCGGCGGACGCCGAAGGAATCTGGCAGCATCAACGAGCAGTTGATGGGAATTGTAGCGGCATTCGGAACGCTGCAAACCAGAGAACCGGCAGACCCCACAGTGCAGGCACAGGTGAAAAAGCTGCAGGACTTTATCACGGAAAACTACTATACCTGCACGAATCCCATTCTGTATCAACTTGGACAGATGTATGGTGCCGGCGGCGAGTTTACGGAGAATATCAACGCAGCCGGGGGAGAAGGCGCGGCAGAATTCGCACAGAAAGCCATTGAAATCTATTGCCGATAAGCAAAATTGCCTTGTGTGACCCGGTCACAGAAAATCTAACTAGGAAATGTTATCATATAGCTACAGGAAACACCAACAACATTCCAATGGAGGATTTTAATAGGATGGCAAAGTTTTATATCTGTGAGCACTGTGGCAACCTGGTCACCACCATCCACAACGCAGGCGTTCCGCTGGTCTGCTGCGGCGAAAAGATGAAGGAGCTGTTCCCCAACACGGTGGAAGCCAGCGGCGAAAAGCACCTGCCGGTGGCAGAGCTTTCCGGCAGCACCCTCACGGTTACGGTGGGTGCAGTGGAGCACCCCATGGCGGATGTGCACCACATCCAGTGGCTCTTTGTGGAGACCGATAACGGCGGACAGCTCCGCTACCTCGCCCCCGGTCAGGCACCCAAGGCGGTGTTTGAACTGGGCAGCGAAAAGCCGGTGGCGGTCTACGCTTACTGCAACCTGCATGGTCTGTGGATGACGAAGCTGTAAGAAATAAACGGGCTCCTGCTACCGGAAGAACGGCAAAACACCCGCCTGTGTATTGTGTCAAAGCACAGTACACGGGCGGGTGCTGTTTTGTCGTGGTTTATTCACGCTGTTAGAACAGGTCGAAACATAGTTCTTGCGGTGTTCCGTCCAGAAGATATCGGATGCAGAGGTGGTCGTTTTCCACTTCTGCCTGCACCTGCGTGGTGTGATCAAAGAGGGTGCGCAGACGGCGGTACTCTGCCCGCTGCGCCTCTGTGTAGCGGGATGGCATATCCGAGGTAAGGAACACATTGCCCAGCAGGGCATTGACCGTGGCAAGGGTGCGTTTTTGCTCTGCCGTCAGCTTGCAGTTTTCCTCCCGGAGGAAGAACACATCCGGGTCGCTGCCATAGGCACGGCCATTGAGCTGCCGCCGGAATACCGTGTTGTTGATGGCCTGCTTTGTGGACACCCGCTCCCGGTGGAACAGGCGCATATACCACACATCGTCCCAGTCCAGCCCTACGTCACAGCTGACACGGCAGTAATCCACCAGCCCGAAAGCCGGCATCACCGGTACGCCGCAGCCGAGAATCTGCTTTTGCCCGCACCATGTGCGCAAAAGCTCCATAGCACGGTACATCCGGGCTGCACGGCTCTCGTGGGCGTTGCCAAAGGGGGCAGCACCGTACAGAAAATCCAGCTTGACAAGGTCGAAGCTCCAGTCGTTCAGCACCCGGTCAAACACCCGGCGCAGATAGTCCAGCACGGCCGGGTTGTCGAGATCCAGCGCATAGAAACTACTCCAGTTGCAGCCGCAGCACCACGGCGCACCGTCCACTTTCAGCAGCCAGTCCGGGTGCTGCCGGAAAAGGGCAGAGTCCTTTTCGCACACAAAGGGTGCAAGCCATAGCCCAGCCTGAAATCCGGCGGCGTGAATTTCCTCCACCATGCCTTTCAGCCCGTGGGGGAATTTCTGTGCATCTGTTTCCAGCCAGTCGCCCACCTTGGGCTCCCAGCCATCGTCGATCTGGAACAGGTCTCCCGGGCAAAGCAGGCTGCGACATCCGGTCAGGTCCTCCCGGATGGTATCCTCGGTGATGTCCTGATAGCGGTTGTACCAACTGGAATAGCCTGCCAGCTTCTTTTCGGTTCGAGGATGGATGCCCATAGCATGAAACCAGCCGTCGAACACCTCAGTCTCGCTGCCTTTGCTGAAAAACAGGTCGAACAGGGCAAAGCAGCCGCCGGGATGCTCCACCCCGGCGCAGTCACGCTCCAGCGTCAGCAGGGCTTTGCCGCTGTCGTAGCGGAGGATGGTGTAGCCCGGGGTCTCGTCCAGCGATGCCACCAGCCGAAACTGCTTGCCCTTGCGGAAATAGCAGTAGGAAAAGCCGTGGCTTTGGCCGTTATGATGCCCGTATGGCACAAAGTGATAATCGCCGTAGCGGTCAAAGGCATATTTTTTGCGCAGAAAGCCGGGAATGTGGTCGGTGCCGCGCAGCTTGCCGTTCCGGTCCAGCTCCGGGCTGTAGGTCCATGTCTGGTAGCCGTTCATGAACAAATGCTCGTCTGCTTCCATCGTCCACGGCAGCTCGGCGCGCACGGTCTTCAGCGTCCCAGCAGGCAGGTCAGCGGAAAGATGCAGCACACCGCCATTCTCCGTGACCGCGCAGCTGCCCTTTCGTGTGCCGCCGGAGGTTTCCGCATACCAATGCAGCGTTTCAATCATGGCGTACTTCCTCCCCATGGAGCTGTGCGCTGATCTCGGCAGCGCGGGCGTCGGTCAGAACGAACTTGCGGCGGAACAGCACCAGCACACCTGCCAGCACCAGCATGGGCAGAACCGTCATCATCAGGCGCAGACCCAGCAGGGTTCCGGCGCTCTGTACTGCCACCGGGCCGCTTTCCTCCGTGTTGCCCACAAGACCGATGAGGTCCAGCCCGATGCCGGTCAGGAATACCGCCACACCGGAGGCTGCCTTGACCACAAAGGTCTGCATGGAAAAGATAACGCTCTCCTCACGGCGGCCGGTCTTGAGCTGCCCGTAATCCACGCTGTTGGAAAGGAACAGGGTGGTCAGCACGCTCAGCATACCGTTGCAGGCAAACACGACAACGCCCGGAATGCACAGCAGGGCAAGGCTGTGGGACAGGCCGGTCAGGCAGAACACCAGCAGCGTGCCGTAGCCGCACAGCGCCAGCAAAAGGCTCAGGTAAAATACCTGCGTACTGCTGAACTTTTTGCGCAGCAAGGGGTAAAGCACCATCATGCCCAAAATTTGAGCCGCACCGCCCACGGTGGAAAACAGGGTGTAGGTGGCTTTCCAGCCTGCACCGCCAAGGTCGTACTTAAAGAAGTAGATGATAAAGTTGGAGGTAAGGTACAGCGCCGAGTTGATCAGCACGATGCTGCCCACCACGACCATAGCCTGATCGTTGCGGAACAGGGCGGAGAACATTTCCTTCACGGTGGAGGTCTTCATCTCGCTGGGGGTGGTCTCCTGCATGGCGGCGCAGCAGATCAGTTCCGTCACCACAAAGAGCACCGATACGATCAGCGCCACCCAGCGGAAGCCTGCGCGCTCGCTGTCGCCGCCAAGGGCTCCCACCAGCAGCATGGTGAACATGGCGATAAGAGCCGAACCAACGCCTGCACAGGTACGCCCCACCATGGAAAGGTTCTCCCGGTCTTTTGGGGTGCGGGTCACGGCGGGGATCATGGACCAGTAGGGGATATCCATCATGGTATAGGTGACGCCCCACAGGATGTACACCACGCTGAAATAGACCATCAGCGCTGCTTCGTCCAGCACCGGGGCGGCAAACAGGGCGTAGAGCACCAGTGCATTGAGCAGCGTGCCGGAAAAGATCCACGGACGGAAACGTCCCCAGCGGGTGCGGGTCTTTGCCACCAGAACCCCCATAAAGGGGTCGTTGAAGGCATCAAAGAACCGGGCAGCCATGAGCACGACGCCCACAAAGCTGGCCGAAAGCCCCAGCACATCCTGATAATAATACATGACGTAAGAAGCCGACAGGGCATATACCATATCCTTGCCCACGGCACCAATGCCGAAAGCAGCCTTCTGTTTCAGGGTCAGTTCCATACAGCATCCTCCTTTTCAACGGTAAACCGCACCGCAACGGGCTGGGTCTGCGGTGCAGAAACGGTCAGCAGGGCTTCTCCGGCAATGCCCACGGTGCGCAGATAGGTGCCGGTCATGCCGCCCTCTGCCACGGCGGTCTGCGGGCCTACAAGGGCGGCGCTGCCCTCCACCGCAAACTGCACCGGGAACTGTGCGTAGGGGGCTGGGGTGCCGTTCTCGTCCAGAATGCGCACCCGGACAGCTGCCATATCGTAAGTATCTTTTTCCCGAAGAGCCGTCCGGCTGACCTTGACTTCCAAGTGCAGCTTTGCACTGGGGCAAAGGGTCACGCTGCGCACCACGTTGCCGTCCTGCACGGCATCGAACCGCCATCGGGTAGCTTCGCCGCCCCAGTTGCCCACATATTTGCCGTAAAGCGCCACGCCATCTTCAAAGGTCATTTTGTAGTGCAGCATACACCAGCCGAATTTGACCTTGTAGGCAAGCGGCAGCCCCGCCAAGCCGTATTTCCCGGCAGCCAGCAGGCAGTCCCGCACAGCGGCCGCTTTGGACGGCGAAAAATGCTCCTGCGTTTCCAGCAGCTCGCCAATGGGATCGTCCATCACAAAGGGCGGATGCGGTAGGGCTGTCCACTCGCTGCGGCGCAGGGCGGTGACAAACACATCGTTTTTGTAAAGTTTTACCTGCTGGGCATTGCTGAAAACATAGGCCGTGCCCAGCTGCCCGGCGGGGTTATCGCCGATGTCCATGGAGGAGCTGACCGCCAGCACCGGGTCAGCGTCACCCTGACTGGCATAGACCGCTGCCGCCAATTTGGGGTTGCGGAAGCTGTCCAACACGCCGTGGTAGCAGATGCGGTCGCCGGAGCCGAAATCCTTATGGGTCTGGTAGTCGAACATACACCAGCCGAAGCACCCGGCGTGTTCTCCGCCGGCGTAGGCGGCGTTCTGCACCCGGACATGCCGCAGGGCGTGTTCCTGTCGATGGGGACCATCGTCAAAGGCTTTTGTGGGGTACATGTGACCGTTGCACTCCGAGATGAGCAGCGCCTTGCCCATATCCGGGGTCACGTCCTTTTTGGGCTTTGCGCCGGGCGTTACGCCGTTGTGGGAAAAATCGTTGTAGGCGTAGACATCCTCCAGCAGATGGCTCTTTTCCAGATACCGCACACCGGAGGTGGCGCGGCTGGGGTCCAGCTGGTGGGTGATTTTGTTGGTGCGGGTGTAGAAGGCATCGTCGTCCACGCTTTCGTTGATGCGCACGCCCCATAGGATGATGCTGGGGTGGCTGCGGTTTTGCAGGAGCATCTCTCGCAGCATCTCGCAGGCGGCGTCCTTCCAGTTGTCATCCCCGATGTGCTGCCAGCCCGGCAGCTCGGTGAATACCAACAGACCCCGCCGGTCGCACTCGTCCAGAAAATACGGACTTTGAGGGTAGTGGCTGGTGCGCACGGCGGTGCAGTGCAGTTCCTCCCGCAAAATGCGGGCATCCTCCCGCTGCAGGCTTTCCGGGGCGGCGTAGCCGATGTAAGGGTAACTCTGGTGGCGGTTCAGACCCCGCAGGAAGGTCTTTTTGCCGTTGAGGTAGAAGCCGTCTGCCTTGAATTCCGCTGTGCGGAAGCCAAACGTCACCTGTTTTCGATCGATGGGTTGTCCGGCTGCGTTCAAAAGCTCTGCCACGGCATGATGCAAAACCGGGTGTTCTGTATCCCACGGCTGTGCGTCCGGGACGGAAAGCTGCGTCTTCCCGGTTTCTGCCGCCTGTGCGGTCTGCTCTGCCAGCAGGGTGCCGTCTGCGGTCTCCAGCCGGATGCGGACCGCCGCGGCTGCGGGCGCAAGCTCTGCCGTCCACTGCACCACAGCCTCCTGCAGGGTGGGCGTGTAGACGAACAAATCGGTCAGGCGGCTCTCTGCCGTAGCTTCCAGCCAGACCTCCCGGTACAGCCCGCCGTAGGTCAGGTAGTCGATGACAAAGCCAAAGGGTGGAATGGCCGGGTCTTCTCTGGTGTCCAGCTGCACGGTCAACAGATTTTCACCCTCCCGATCTACAAGGTCGGTGATCTCCACCGCAAAGCCCGTATAGCCGCCCCGGTGCTGCCCGGCAACCCTGCCGTTGACCCGCACCACCGCCTGATGGGCGGCTCCGTCAAAGCGGAGGAACAGCCGGGGCGCAGCCTGTACCGGCGGCACCCGGAACCGCTTGCGGTAGCCGCAGACCATCTCGTAATCAGCGGGGGTGGCATAGTGCAGCGGCACCTCCCGGCAGGTATGGGGCAAGCGGACGGCTTGCTGTTTTGGCACCGGTAGCCCCTTGCCAAAGGCTTCCGTCCAGTGTCGCGTAAACTCCCAGTTCTCGCAAAAGCTGTGTTTCATCGCAGAAGCACTCCTTCCAGTAAGATCGAGATCATTTCCTCCAGTACAGCCACATACTGCACCCCGCTTTCTGCCAGACTGCGGTCTGCCAGAAAGCTCTCAATGGATGCGGTGATCATCTGCCGCAGCACCGGCAGGGACACCGGACGCATGACTCCCTCTGCCACAGCCTGCTCCAGCAGCGCCATGGTGGGTTCCCACCCGTTTTCCAATTGACTGCGCACCCGCGCCGCCACCACCGGGTATTTCTCGTCCAGCTCCTTCATCTGCCGCAGGTCCAGCGCGGCGTATTCTGTCGGCATGGCAATGATGACCGCCCGCAGCTTCTCCTGCAAAGTACCGCTGCCCGCCAGAATTTTCTGCTTGCAGTGGTGAATCTCCGCAAAGGCATGGTCTACCATGTCCAGCAGAAGCGCCTCCTTGGAGGGGTAAACGGTGTAGATGGTTTTTTTGCTGATGTGCAGCGGCTCGGCCACCTGTTGCATGGTGAAATGCAGCCCCTGTTGACGGAATAACTGCATGGCCTGCGTGCGCACCAGCGCATCGAGCTTTTCCTGCATGAGTGTCCTCCTTGTGGAAACTGTGCTTGCTTTTCCGGTTTCCATTCTAGTGCGGAAACCGAGTTAAATCAAGCGGTTTCCGCATTTTCTGCGTTCTGCCAAGAAAGTGCAGACATTTTGCAGCAGAATGACAAAAAGAACCCCGGCGTGCTTTGAAAGCTGCCGGGTTTTTTGCGTGCAGGTGCTTTTCCGCAGCGGCAAGTCCTCGTCAAAACTCCGGGTGCCATTCATCCCGGATGCCAATGTCGGCACAGACGATTTCTCCGCACAGCGGCGCAGAGATTTTTGCGATATGCAAAGGCTTATAGCTGTCGAAGGTTACGGTCAAATCTGCATGGGCAGCACCCTCGGCAACCTCACCGGTATCCGTATTGATGCCGCTGGGCAGGTCTACGGCCAGCACAAAGGTGCCACTTTTGTGCAGACGGCGCATCAGCCCGCAGGCGGCAAGACCGGAAGGCTGCAGTTCACCATGGAACCCGGTGCCGTAGAGGGCATCCACAGCAGCATCAAAGTGCTGGGTTTCCAGTACAGAGCAGTCGGTGCAGATGTGCACCGGCAGGGAGTGCATACGCTCAAAATTGCGGATGGCGTCAGCGGTTTTCGGCTCGCCCTCGGCCAGAAGAACGGTCACGTTCCAGCCGTCTTTTGCCGCGGCGCGGGCAATGACAAACCCATCGCCGCCGTTGTTGCCCTTTCCGCAGACCACCAGCAGCCTGCCGGGATGCGGGAACTGCTTTTGCAGTTCAGCGTAAGCAGCCAGCCCGGCATTTTCCATCATTTGCAGGTAGGGCAGACCGTGGGCATCCCCGGCGCGTTCAATCTCCTTCATCTGCGCAGCCGTCACAATGCGATGTTTCATGTTGGCACCTTCTTTCTATCTCTATTATAATGGATGAGAATGTTTGGAACAAGATGAAAGATACCGGTGCATAGAATCTGTCCCCGGAGAGTTGGAACAAGCCCTCCGGGGGCATTTTTGCTTTTCACTATCTTTTCCGTAGGGGAAAACCATGGTATACTGAATCCAAAGTATAGCAGTTTGCGTTTTTGATGCTCAAGTAACATCCGCAAACTGCATATCGCAAATATGCCGTTTTGATCGGCACTATTTTTGAAAATTGCGATAATAAACCGGGAGGTACCGTTATGAAGTGGGGAATTTTAGCCACCGGCACCATTGCCCTGACCCGTCTGATGTACGACACACGCATGAGCTGGGGCATGAAGTTTGCGGGCGAGGTGTAAGTGCACACCTTGCCGCAGGGAGCTTTTTACATGCGGAAACCATGGGACACTAAGAACGACAACTTGGAATTTGTGGAGGGAAGCCAGATGAAAGAAAAGACGAGTCAAACTCGTTGCGGAACGATTCACTATTGGGCAAGCATGTCAAACCCGGATGCAATTACGCTTGTTTTTCTGCCGGGATTGACGGCAGACCATCGATTGTTTGATAAGCAGATTCAGTATTTTGAGAACAGGTATAATGTTATCGTCTGGGATGCACCGGCACACGCTTCCTCATGGCCGTTTCGATTTGATTTTGATCTGTTCGATAAGGCAAAATGGCTGAACGATATCTTAAACCAAGAAGGAATTACAAAGCCTGTCGTTATCGGGCAGTCTATGGGCGGATATGTGGGACAGGCGTATGCGCAACTTTACCCCGACAAAATGACAGGCTTTGTCTCCATTGATTCTGCACCGCTGCAACGAAGCTATGTGACGGCAGTTGAGATCTGGCTTTTGAAACGGATGGAACCGGTATATGCTCATTATCCGTGGAAATGGCTTCTGAAATCGGGGTCGGAAGGCGTTGCTACGACTGATTATGGTAGAAATCTCATGCGTGAAATGATGCTGACTTATGACGGCAATCAGAAACGCTATGCACAAATTGCCGGACATGGTTATCGTATTTTGGCAGCGGCCATGGAAAAGGATTTGCCGTATGAGATCAAGTGTCCGGTGTTGCTGATATGCGGCACACAAGATCACGCGGGTTCGTGTATACGGTACAACAAAGCATGGCATCGCAACACGAAAATCCCACTGAGGTGGATTGAAGGAGCAGGGCATAATTCCAATACAGACAAACCCGAACAGGTGAACCGCTTGATAGAGGAATTTGTTGCAAATATTTCATAACGGATAACTTTCGGTTTGTCAAACTGGAAATTCCCCCGGCTGATGTTTGACGCTGCGGGCGCCGGCACATATTTTTTTGTCCGGAAGCGTGGTATACATTGCACATAGACGCACCTGAGGGAGGGACGGAAATGGAAACTGAAAAAGTATATGCCATGCCATTTGCAAAAATATATCCTATGCTGGTGGCAAAGGCAGTCCGCAAGGGGCGGACGCAGGCAGAGGTAGATGAAATTATTGGGTGGCTGACGGGTTACAGCGCCCCGCAAATTGAGGCTGCGGTGCAGAATGGAACGCTGTATGGAGATTTCTTTCGAGACGCTCCGCAGCTCAATCCGGACCGGGTGCTCATAAAGGGCAGCGTCTGCGGCGTAAAGCTGGAGAGTATCGAAGAGCCGCTGATGAAGGAAATTCGCTATTTGGACAAGCTGGTGGATGAGCTGGCTAAGGGCAAAGCGATGGAGAGAATCAAGCGGACAAACAAATGAGGAAAAGCAGCCTATTACACACCGACAGAGAATGTGGTATAATCCTTGAAAAAACACTGTATGGAAAGGACAAACACGATGAACGCGCTGGATATTATGAAACGCCCTGCCGCCTATGTCAGCGGCTATGAAAACACCCCCACGGAGGAACAGAACCGTGCAAAGCAACTGTGCTGGGAGTACAACCGCACCGCTCCCAACGAACAGGAAAAGCGGCGCAGTATCCTGCAGACCCTGCTGGGCACCTGCTCTCCCATGACCGGCATTGAGCCGGATTTCCACTGTGACTATGGCTTCAACATCCATACCCATGGCTTGGCGGTCATCAATTATAACTGCGTCATTCTGGATACCTCTCCGGTAAACATCGGAGCAGGTGCCTTTATTGCCCCCGGCGTATGCCTTGCCTGCTCCGGTCATGCCATCGACCCGGAGCAGCGCAGCCATGGCATTGGCACCTCGGCACCCATTACGCTGAAGGAAAACGTCTGGATCGGTGCAAATTCCACCGTCTGCGGCGGCGTTACCATCGGGGCAGGCTCGGTTATCGGGGCGGGAAGCGTCGTCACGCATGACATTCCCGCCGGCGTCATCGCTGCGGGGGTGCCCTGCAAGGTGATCCGCCCCATTACCGAAAAAGATAAGTTCAAGCCGGAGGATATTCTGTTCTGAGAAATTCAGATCGGAAACGCTGGAAAAACATACGCACAAGCCCTCCGGGGACATTTTTGTTTTTCGCTATGCTTTTCTGCGGGGAGAAGGCATGGTATACGGAGAGCGACAACTTGAAATTTGATAAGGAGCGAAAAGAAAAATGTGTGAAGAATGTTACTCTGATGAAAATAGAATAACACCATTACTAAATCCCTTGGACTGCTTAGAAAACCACACTCAATATATTTGTGGAACTTGTGGACGTTGCATTTGTATTGAACATGACCCAAACAGAGGATTACAAAGATGGAATTTTCCTTTTAAGTCATTAGAAATTGCAAAACTTTATTTACGAACAGCCGATTATACAACGAAAAGTTCATGTGGTATTTATGAGATAGAGAACAGTAAAGGCAGAGTATCTTATAAAATATTCGCAGGGAATGAGGATTTACATCTATTCTTGAAAAAGAATAAAGACAAGAAATGCAAACAAATGACACCTGTGTTTAATGTTGGAGAGTATAAAGAATATTCACATACAGAAGTACGAAAATTGACTTCTGATGAAATAAAACAATATATGAGTGAACGTTAAATTCCAGTTTGCCGGGCAGACAGACATCTAAAAAACACGCAAAAACGAGGAAATGACCATGGTACTTTATTTTACGGGAACCGGCAACAGCCGGTATCTGGCGCGGCGCATTGCCGAAGGGTTGGAGATGCCGCTTTACGACCTGAATGCCTGCATCAAGGCAAGGGATACCGCCCCAGTGCAGACTGGCCGGGATGTGGTGCTGGTCACGCCTACCTACGCATGGCGCATCCCCCGGGTGGTGTCGGAGTGGCTGGGCAAGACCGCGCTGACCGGGGCAGAGCGTATCTGGTTTGTGATGGACTGCGGCAGCGAGATCGGCAATGCGGCAAAATACAACCGGCAGCTTGCGGCGCAAAAGCAGCTGCAGTATATGGGCACAGCCCAGATCATCATGCCGGAAAACTACATTGCCATGTTCAATGCGCCCCGGAAGGAGCAGGCAAAGAGCATCGTGGAGCAGACGGAGCCTGCACTTCAGAAGGTGCTGACCCGGCTCAAAGCTGGGCAGGAGTTTCCTCCGCCGAGAGAGAACCTTTACGACCGTTTTATGAGCGGCCCGGTGAACCCGGTGTTCTATCGCTTCTTTGTAAAAGCTGATGCCTTCCGGGCAACGGACGCCTGCATCGGCTGCGGTAAGTGCGTGGAACTGTGCCCGCTGAGCAACATCCATCTGGAAAACGGAAAGCCGGTCTGGGGAAAAAACTGCACCCACTGCATGGCGTGCATCTGCTATTGCCCCAAAGAGGCCATCGAGTACGGCAAAAAGAGCAAAGGTAAGCCCCGGTATCACTTTGAAGCACTGGAAAGGAAGCAGCAGGACGTGTGAAGGAGAGCGGAAATTAGATGAAGTTTTTATACTTGCATGGGTTGGGACAAAAACCAGACAGTTGGGACAGAGTAATAAAAGAAACGAAGGTCTCGGACAGCAGCGTCTGCTTGAGTTTGGCAGAGATGCTGGAGGACAAAGCGGCTACTTATGGGGAACTGTATGCTGCATTCTCAGGAGAGTGTGATAAGGAACAGGATGAAATCGTCTTGTGCGGGCTTTCCTTGGGTGCTGTTCTGGCACTTAATTATGCGATAGACCATCCGAATAAAGTAAAGGCACTGGTGCTAATTGCAGCACAATATAAAATGCCTGAAAAGCTATTGAAGTTCCAGAATATGCTGTTTCGCTTTATGCCGAATACAATGTTCAAGCAATTTGGCCTCAAAAAAGCTGATGTGATCAGCTTGTGCGGTACGATGACGGAATTGGATTTCAGGGATTCATTATGTAAGGTGTCCTGTCCGACATTGATCGTCTGTGGGGAAAAGGACAACGCAAACAAAAAAGCCTCAAAGGAACTTGCCAGTTATTTGAGCGATTCCCACTTCCATGAACTTCTGAAAGCAGGTCATGAAGCAAACATAGAATCTCCGGAGGAATTGGCAACAGTGTTACAGGAATTTTATGATAATGTCGAATTTGAATCAAAGCAAAAAGCTCAAAAAGGAGAGATTATTCATGGTTTTATTGGTTGTAGATGCACAGA
>OIYY01001019.1_pt1 | contig 16810 bp, 14 predicted proteins | sample 1588341 | NCBI WGS metagenome assembly OIYY01 (sample SAMN03283287) | human gut metagenome | biome: human-associated habitat; material: feces | host: Homo sapiens | place: Peru | collected 2012 | reverse complement strand
CATGGATGATTTGGATTTGTCGGGCAAGGGAAATCAAACCTATACGTTTGAAATGACATTTTCATATTATAATGATGACAACAGATATACATATTACAAGACAGTCAATTTCACCTCCGACACAAAGGCAGATATAAGTGATACTGTGTTTGACCATTCTCTTATTGAAACTGTTACGGAAGAACCAACAACCGACAAGCAGGAATCAACAAGCACAACCGCCAAAAAGGACGAGCCTGTTGATTACATCTACAACGGCTATTGGTACACAGCCCCTTATAATGAATCAGACAGCTATAGTATTTCAGCCTTCAAGTTCAACAGTGACGGAACATTCATTTCAACAGATTATTCCAAAACAGGTGACGAAAACTGGGTTGTTTCAACTAACAAGGGCGAATACAAAGTGAAGGGTAACACCCTCACAATCAGCACAGAAGACGGCGAATCTGACGAGCTGACTTTAGACAAAAAGAAGCAAACCATCAGTCAGGGCAAGAAGCCTTTGACCGCCCGCAAATACAACAGCATCAAAAACGCCGAAGACTTCTTCGGATTGTAAAAGGTAATTAAAGTAAAAAACTGATTTCGTTTTATTTAACGAAATCAGTTTTTATATTTTATCTATTTTGTCTTATTTAATACTTTGGTTAAAAACGGTTTTAAGAATATAGAATATATGTCTTTCATTTGTTTATTACAAAAAACGAAATTGAAAATAAAAAATTCAATTCCTGAAACAAGTGTTGTAATGACAGCAAAAATAATCCAATCCTTAATTGATGAAATATCATTATAATTTAATTTATTAAGAGAAAAATAAATTGAAATGAAAGCTAAAACATTGATAAATATTTTATAAAAAGTATAGCCTATGTTTAAAAAAACAATATGTTTTGATAAATAAAAGATATAATCAACGGCTCTGTAAATCATTGCAATAAGAGTTCCGATTCCTACACCGATTAGTCCGTATTTATTGACAAGAATCAGGGAAATAACAATGTTTATAATTGCTTCAACATAACAATTGCGCATTGTTTGTTTAAAGTGTCCCGCAGCAGAAATTATACATGCATATGAGCCACGCTGACAATAAAAGGCTTCACCAAGCAGTAAAATCGAAGCGTATAGAGGTCGGATATAATTTACATCTGTTACATCTTTGGTATATAGTTTGATAAAAGGAATAATCATAAAGTACGCAACAGTAAATATACCAAAAACCAACATCATATGTAGGTGGTCGAATGCAATATAATTTTTTCTCAGTTTTTCTGTTTCTTTTTTAGCAATCATATTGCCGAATGCAGCTAAGACGCTGTTAGTGAATGCGCTTTGTACCGAACGTAATGCGGCAATAATCATTGCATAAACAGAATAAACAGACACTTCAAGAACCCCTGAGAATATAGTTAATAGAACTATATCGGTATTGAGATGAATAAAGCCTGCAATATGAAGACCAAGACCGTTCCATTTGTCCTTAAGTATAGCTTTGTTTCTTGGAATTTTTTTATCAATCTTATAATTCTTTTGAGTGTAAAGGAACATCATTATAGGTATTAATGAAAGAACAAAAACACTAACGCCTTTAACATAAAATATGCTTGCATGAACATATGTAAGTATAGCAACAAACAGAATGTTCAAAATGTTGGCTGCAATTTTTATTGAATTAACAACATATACTTTTTGGTCAGCTTGAATTAAGCATTGATTTACAAGTCCAAAAAAATACTGAGAAAAGGTGGTAGCTGATATAATCAAAATTAAAAGTATAATTGTTTGTTTTGGTATATCGGTTTTTGCTATGGCAGGGTATATGAATACAAGTGCAATTAAATAAAAGATTGCAATATAACCAATGCATTTGAAAAATCGACTTGATTCTTTGTATATCTGGCTTTGCGTTTTAGTATCGTTTTCTGCTAAGGTTTTATAATACTTTGCTTGGATAACAGATGCAACACCTGACTCAAGTAGCGATATATAGCTTAAAAATTGTGTTATTGAATTTATTAATCCATTGATTGATGAACCATAATTTTTAATAATTAATTTTGGTATTATAAAATTAACAAGCACCAATATTAATTGCATCAAAAACGATGATATGAGGTTATACAGCGCTTTTTTCTTACGCATTTTTTCCTCCAACCCAGTATGCATCGGCTGGATGAGCGACTCTGTCCTCTTCTTTTGGAAGTGTCATATAATCACCATAATTATTGGTTAAATGCGTATCATAGTCAACAGGACACATTATTTTCATATCTTCAAAATCAAGGTCAATATAAGAATCAAAAACATGTCTGTCGTGCATATCGCACATATCCTGTGACAAAAAATTTCCGGCAAGGTCTGCGTTTGGATTGTTGTTTTCTTTTGTCGCAAGTTCCTCAAGTTTGTAAAGATAATATATTGGCTTTTTCGGAGCAAAAAAAGGTCTTGCAATCTTTTTTATACCAGTAAATATTTTATTTAACTTATTGTTATAATTGGCTGATGGTTGTTGCTGACTTAAATGAAGCTTTTTAAATAACAAATCTTTTTGCGCATTTGATTTCTTATAGTTAGCAGACGAAACATAATCAATAGGGAATATATCAACTGAAATACCTAAATCATCTGTATTTAAGGTCTGTTGATAGTTGATTCTTGTTCTTGTGTCAGAGATTTTAGCGAATGTAACTTTTGCATTTTCATTTGTATGAAAATCAAAGATTTTGTACATAGGATTTTTTTCTTTTTCATATATCTTTAAAAATCTGAAATAATCTTCTCTTTTGATTTTTATATCAATATCGTCATCCCACGGAATAAACCCTTTGTGTCTAACTGCACCGAGACAAGTTCCGCCAGTTGCAAAATAAACTATATTATTTGCTCTGCATACACGGTCAACATCTTTCATAATTTCTAAAAGAACATTTTGTATATCTTTTAAATCTAGTTTTTCCATTATTTTATCTTCCTTTTAAGTATTTATTATATACATCTATGAATTGTTTTACCTTGTATTCATATGGTATGGTTTTGCTGTATTTAAGACATTTATTTACATATTCATCATTATTTAAAGATATTTCATATAAATCATCTTCATTCCATTCGTCGTTAACAATTCCTAATTTTTCAGATTTTATATATATGGATTGATTTGGAGTAGTTGTTGTTATAACCGGAGTTGCTAAAGCAATAGATTCTGCAATTGAAAGCATATTGTTATCACGAGAGGTGTATACAAGCATTGCTTTTGCTTTACTTAATATTCTCACTATTTCTTTGTGATAAAGCCTGCCGGTGAAAATAACATTGTCATTTATCTCAAGTTCATTAACAAGAGCTTTTAATTTTTCTTCACAATCTCCATCGCCGATTATATAAAGTTTTGAATCATTGTCGTACTTTTTGATATATTTGTTAAAAGCTTTTATTGTTTTGTCAATATGCTTTAGTTTAACCAACCTTGAGCATACGGCAAAAAAGTTTTCTTTGTCGGTGTTAGGCTTGAAAATTTCTGAATTAACACCGTGTTCAATAGTTTCATCAACTACCTTGTTGCAAAACTGTGATATAAATTCTCTTGCTTGATTGCTTCGTGGAACTATAACCACATCTTTAAAATACAATTTTGCAATAACATAGTACCAAAATTTAGAAACTAATCCATGGTATATTTTATTGTGACCGGATAGCTCTTGCCAAATTATCGTATGATCTTTTGCTCTTTTTACAAGCATAAGAGATGACATAGAGATAACTTCGCTTGATATTATAAGGTCAAAATTATCTTTTGCAATTTTCTTTGTTTCAGGACAATAAGGAAATACACAAGGCATAAATACTTTTTTGTATTTGGATTTTGCCCATATAACTTTAAATGGGTATTCTTCATTTTGAGTTGGTTTGTAATCTTCAGCGGTTAAAAGAGTGACATCGTGACCTTCTTTTTTAAATGCAAGACAAAGATCATAAATCATAGTGTCTTTAATAGTGCTTGCTCTTACAACTTCTCTTGTTTCACTTGTGTATAAGATTAAATTTGATATAAGAATTTTCATAATATTGTATAATGCTTGTTGCTTTTATTGTTTTTTTGGAAATTCGTGGATTGATGTGATTAAACCTAAAAATAGAAATGGTGCCATAGCAGAAGGATAAAAGAATGCAGGTGCAGCAAAGGAAGATATTAAGTCTTGAGCTATGATTGAAATTGCCACCCAAAAATAATAAACATCATTTTTTCTGCTTTTTATAATATAAGATAACATACTTAACAACGCAAGACTAAATGAAATAAGTCCAATCCATCCGGTTTGTGCAATAATTATCGGCCAAAAAGTGTCACTTAAATATATACCTTTTTTACCTTCGCCTAAACCGATTCCGTCCATTTGATTATATCCAAGTTTATAATAAAGTCTTGAATAGTATTGAGCTGCCATACTTGAACCAAAACTTCCAAATCCGCTTCCAATAGGAAAAAGTTGATTGGCGATAGTTATACTGTCATTTGTAAGAACTCTTCTTGCAGCCTTATCTAATGCAATGTAATATTTGCTTAAAGAGTCATATCCAAAATAAGTTGCACCGGCAATTGTTATAACGCCAATTGGAGCAAGACTTTTAAATCTAAATTTAATAAAATATAAGTAAACTGCAAATAAAACAAATATTGAAACAATTGCTTTTGTTCTAAAAGTTAAAAACATAACTACTGTAAGCATTAATATATAATATATATTTCGCTTGTAGTATTTGTAATTGTAAGCAAGAAGAAAAATTATTGTCATAGAAGCACGAGCCAAAAATTCCGGATGCTCAAAGAAAAGTGCTACAGAATATGTAAAATATCTATAGTCTCCTATATTGAACCATGGCGATAAAAATGCATCGTGCAAAGATAAAGCAAAGAATATTACAGCGAGAGCTTTACATATTCCGTTTATTGAAAAGAAATACTCGTGAGTCAGCTTGTTTTGTGTAAGAAGTCTTGCACAAAGATAAAAAACAAAGAATTTTGCACAGGTATAAGCATCAACTAGCATATATTGAGTATCTTGATATTTATATATTAATCCTGAAATTATGCCTATAACCTCAAAAATGAACATAAATATCAACATATAACGCTCGAATTTTAATAAGGTGATTTCTGATTTTAATGCTTTGAATAGTACAATTATAACTAATGCTACACCTATCATTTCATCGGTGTAATTAAAGAAGGTACTTATTATTTCGTTTTTTATTAAACTTGGTAGTGTAGGTTGAAATATTAAATACAAGAATAGGTATTTAAAAATATCGATTTTTCTTAATGTTAATTTCATTTAAAAAGTCCTAAATCTTAATATGGTTTTATTTTAGATTCTGTGCGTTTATATCCTCATCAACAATTTCTTCGCCGGTTCTGTTTTTCAATTGTTCCATTGAAGCAGTTGAAAGTCCGTTATTGATTACTGCATCCATATCGCAGGTTGAGAGTTTGTCAAGTTCTTCCTTTGTAACCTTACCGTCACGGTAGTCACGAACAACCTGACTTTCATACATTGAGTATTTTTCTTTTGTCCAAAACTTGAGTTTATGTTTTACAACCCACAATGCAGGCACCCAAATGTATTTGTGCATAGCAGGGGATACAGAGCCAATCATCCAACAGTTTCTGTCGCAATGTCTAACAATATTTCTTACACGCTCTGCCTGTTCGCTGTTCCACAGTTCATCCCAATTTTGTTCGTTCAGGTTACCCATAACTTCTTTGTCTTTTGTGCCGTTGCAAGGCATAACATCACCGTATGGGTCAATGAAGAATGTGTCAAAACTCATATCGCAAGGCAAAAGTCTTTTTTGACCGTAAATGTAATTGATTAAGCCGTGATTGAAATATGCTCTAAACCACTTTTTAGGGCTGTTTGAAGCCAATAATTCGTTGATAAGTTTTTCAAAATTCTCGGCAACCATCGGACGGTCGTTGATTTTGTTTTTTGCTTCAACAAAGTAAAAGCTGTTGTGAAGTGAAGCTGTGGCAAATTCCATGCCCATCTTGTTAGAAAGCTCATAAAGCGGAACGAGATCAGGAGCGTTTTTGTCCTGTACAGTCATACCGAAGCCGACATCTTTCATTCCCATATCAACAAGCTTTTTAAGGGTGCTGTAACCCTTGTTGAAGCCGTCATCAAGTCCACGGATTTCGTTGTTTGTTTGTTCAAGACCTTCAATAGAAATCCTAATACCAATTTGAGGGAATTCCTTGCACAAATCAACAATTCTGTCCGTGAAAAATCCGTTTGTCGAAATAACGATTCTGTCGCTTTTTTTGTAAAGTTCTCTGACAATATCCTTTAAATCTTCTCTGATAAAAGGTTCGCCACCGGTAATATTAGTAAAATACATAGGCGGAAGTTTTTTGATTGTTTCAATTGAAATTTCTTCTTCTTTTTTTGATGGAGCTTTGTATCTGTTGCACATTGTGCATCTTGCGTTGCAACGATATGTAACTATTACTGTTCCGTTAAGTTTTTTTGCCATTTTAATCACTCGTGTTATAAGTATTTGTTATATATTTTCATTAGTTCTTCATAGTAAATTTCCGGCGAATAATTTTGTTTATATTGAGCTTTTGAGTTTGCAGAAAATTTATCAACTGTTTTGTCTTGTGAGAACAGAGTTTCAAGTTTTTCTTTTAGCTCGTTGACATTATCGAATTTATAAAGAAAACCGTTTTCGCCGTCAACAATAAGTTCGGGAATACCGCCGATTCGGCTCCCGATAACAGGTTTGCCTATTTCCAAGGTTTCCAACACAGAGTATGGGCAATTCTCGTTACATACTGATGGTACGACAACAAATCTTGAATTTCGGATATATTCTCTGATGCTATCTTGATTTTGGTAGCCCAAAAGCGTGATTCTTTCACCCAAATTGTGCTTTTTAATATAAGATTCGATATTCTCTTTTTCAGGTCCGTCACCTGCAATAAATAGCTTTGAGTCGGGGATATCTTTGATTGCCTCGACTAAATTCAAAATTCCTTTTTCTTTTGAAAGTCTGCCAAAATAAAAGGCATAATCACCAAGCACATAGTCCTTGTGCTCGCTTTTGTTCACAAAGTTGTGGATGACTTTAATATCATTGCAGTTGAGTTTGCCCTTGATGAGCTGATTTTTGTTGAATTCACTTGGAGAAATAATGCAGTTAACTTTTTTGAAAACTTTGTGACAGTCGTAATACTTCTTTTCTGCATATCCAATAATGCTTTTGAGTGTTGAACCCTTGTTGCATTTCTTTTTGATGCACTGTGTGTAGCCTTTAGTCAGGCAATCTTCACACGGTTTGCCGTCATAAAGCATAATGCTTGCCGGACAAATAGGGTTCAAATCGTGAGCAGTCATAACAATAGGAATATTCTTTTCTTTTATTGCGTCAATGATAGACGCAGAGAGTTGACGCTGAAAATTATTGATATGAACTATGTCAGGCTTGAAGTCTTCCAATGCTTTTGTCATAAGCTCTTTGTTTGTTTTGGAATAGATAACATCAAATGCTTTGAGTTTTGAACCTGTGTTTAGGTCAATTTCGTCAACAAAGTATTCCTTGTCGCCGGTAGTGATGTTTTCTTTATTTTTCATTGAAAAAAAGGCAACAGTATGACCTTTACTTTTCAACAAATTTGCAAGCTCAAAATAATATTTTTCACTTCCGCCACGCAGATAGTGAAATTTGTTAACCAATAAAATTCTCATTAAATCTCTCTTTTAGAATATAAATCCAATGTTTGTTTTGTGACTTTGTCCCAGTTATATTTGTTCAAAATATAGTCGGAGGCATTGTTTTTGTAGTTATTTACAATGTAGTCGTTATCTAAAAGATACTGCAATTTATCCTTTAAATTTTCAACATTGCTTTTTTCAAAGTATTCGGCATTGTTTTCGCAAACTTCTGTACATTCGCATATGTCGGATGTAAGGCAACAATTGCCAAAACTCATAGCTTCAAGTAAGCTGATAGGCATACCTTCCAAATCACTCGGTAAGCAGTAGATATATGCGTTTGAATATAACTCTGCCAACTCTTTGCCCTCAACAAATCCCGTAAAAATAATGTTGGAATTTGATTTTGCCATTTCTTTGAGTTGAGATTCATATTCACTTGTGTGACTTGAACCGCCGGCAATGACAAGGACTTTATCGGTGTTGATTTTGCTGTATGCCTCTATCAAATAATGTATACCTTTTTCAGGAACAAGTCGTCCTAAAAAAAGAATATATTCATTTTTATCAATATTATATTTTTCTTTGATTATTTCAGGTGAAATAACTTGAGCAGGGGATATACCGTTTGGAATAAAAACAGTTTCTCTATTGTATGTTTTTAGAAAATAGTCTTTGACATTTTGAGAAAGTACGATTACTTCGTCAGCATATTTGGCGGCAGTCTTTTCTCCGAATTTAAGAAATTTTGTTGCAAAGCCACCCCATTTGCTTCTTTGCCAATCTATTCCGTGAATGGTTACAATGCATCTTTTTCTGAACAGTTTTGCAAGCAAAACCATTGATGCAGGTCCCTCTGCATGAAAATGTATTACATCAAATTTGTGAAACATTGCATCAAAGGTTGCAAAAAAGCTGTATACAATGGCATTGAGCTTTGATGAATTGGGTGTCGGAATCCATTTGAGTTTAACACCTTCCCAGGTATTAAGTCCTGTTGCTGTTTCGTGCTCTTTGCCGGCAATGTGTTCGCTTTTTCTGTTATATGCAACAACATCATTGTCAAGATTGACCATACGCTTCGAAAGTTCAGATACAACTATCTCTATTCCGCCTTCTCTTGATGGAATGCGTTTATGTCCAATCATTGCAATTTTCATTACTCTGCTCCTTCGTGAGTAAGCACAACTTTAACTGTTTTTAACAATATTTTTATATCAAGCAGTAAACTCCAATTGTCGATGTATTCGCAATCGAGTTTTACAACATCTTCAAAATCGTTGATGTTTGATCTGCCGCTTACTTGCCACATTCCGGTTATGCCCGGTCGCATTGAAAGGCGACGCTTGTGGCGGTTTTCGTATTGTTCAAATTCTCTGACTGTCGGCGGTCTTGTTCCAACAAGGCTCATATCACCTTTGAGCACATTGAAAAATTGAGGTAATTCATCAATGCTGAGTTTGCGTATAACTCTGCCGACTTTTGTAATTCTTGGGTCGTTGTCCATTTTGAACATAAGACCGTCCATTTTGTTTTGAGCCATAAGCTCTTTCTTGCGTTCTTCTGCATCTTTGTACATTGAACGAAGTTTGTAAATATTAAATAATCTGCCGTTTTGACCCACACGCTCTTGCTTGAAGAAAAGTGGACCCGGTGATTCAATTAACAGCGGAATTGCAGTAATTGCGATTATTGGTATAGAAACAATCAGACCGACAAATGCACCGATTATGTCAACAAAACGCTTTATCGCAAGACTTGTGCTGTTGTGAACAGTAGGTGCAAATGTTGCAAGCGGGTATCCCGAATAAATCTTGCAGTTGATATTGTTGAAGTTACTTTCGTCAAGTAAGTTGTCAAGCGTCGGAACATTGAGGTGAACTGTAACGCCCATTCCTTCAAGTTCCTCAACGATTTCAAAAACATCACTGCTTGTGTAATACGGAAGATTGATGAAAACTTCGTCAAGCGGAGTTTTTCTTATCCAATCAATAAATCTGATGTCCGTTGCAATTACAGGAACATCTTCCGCAACAACATGTGGAAATCTTATTTTCTTTTTTGTGCGTATTTTTTCGTTTGTGTATTCAGAACCAAATTCAAAATCCTTGTCATATGTGAATCTACCGTTTTCAACAAAATTGTCAAGCAGGGCAACGCCTGTAATGTTGATTGACCAATCTTTTTTGAGTCCGGATATGAATTCTTCGGCTCTGTCTTTTGTTGTTAACACACCAACATAAGATGTGATTTTGGCTTTGGCAGGCGAGTATCCGCCTGTGAGCCATCTTTTGAGGTAGTATCTGTTTATTTCGGTTAGAACAATAAATACAATTACAGATATTCCAATAAAGTATCTTCTGTTGATTATTGGATTTTTTGTCAGTGTGAGCATTGCAATAAAGATTAAGAATACCAGAATATCGTTTTTTATTGTGTTAACAAATTCCTGTATTCTGCTTCTTTGTCTTATATCAACGCTTTTGTGAAATAGGAAATAGCTAATCAAAAATGCAACAAGTAGACATAAAATGCACACTGCCCACTGAAGCGAAGTTTCGCTGTCGTCTATTTTGTGCAGTACATATTTTGTGAATGGAAGTGAAATTACAAAAGATAATATTAGTGAAATAAAATCAGTCGCAAATTCAAGCCAATATTGAGTTTTTATTCTCTTGTCCATTTGCTATAACACCTAATTGCTTTTATTTTTTATCATTGCCGTAGGAATATTTGTAATTATATGAATAATTACGGCTGTATTTTCTGTAATAAGAATAATACTTCTTTTTCTCGCTGTTTGCATCGTTCAAAATAAAGCCGAGAATGTTTGCATTGATACCTTGAAGCGTTGAAACAGTTGTTTTAAGTTCAGGAACATTTGTTGTATCGGTTTTTACGATGATAACATATCCCGTTGCTTTTTGTGAAAATACAGTTGCATCAGTCACGATGTTTACCGGAGGTGTGTCAATAAATACACAGTCGTAATGCTCTTTGACAAAGTCGAGCAATTTGTCCATTCTCGGAGAAGAGAGAAGCTCTGTTGGGTTTGGAGGAATTTTGCCTGATGTCAATACTGACAAATTTTCTATGTCCGTTTTTGTAACAGTGATGTTGTCGGTAAGACCTGCAAGAATTTCCGAAAGACCGTTTCTTGAACTTAACGAGAAAAGTTTGTGAAGTGATGGGTTTCTCATATCTGCATCAATAACCAATGTCTTTTTGCCCATTTGAGCGAAGTTAATTGCAAGGTTAGCCGAATTGATTGTCTTACCGTTGTTAGCAGTAGGACTTGTAACGACAAATATCGGGCATTTTTCACCTTGTTGTGTGAAAAGGAGATTTGTTCTGATTGAGTTATATGCTTCCTTAACTGCAAATGTTGAAGAAGCAGTCAAAAGTTTTGCACTGTCTGTGGCGTGGATTGAATTTGCTCCACCCTTTTTGTTGAACTTAAGCATTATTTGTCATCTCCCTTCGCATTTTGTATGTTTTCGAGTATTTCGTCACTTGGTTTTAAGACAAAATCACTGTCGGTTTTTTTGTTGACTGTTTTTGTGCCTGCAATTTTATCACTCTTTGTAGGATACTTTGATTGCATCTCTGTGTTTAATTCAAGACTTGGTACAGTGCCAAGAACAGGAATCTCAAATTCACCAAGAATATCTCTTTCGCTTGTAATTGTTGTGTCAAAGAATTCATAAAGGAAGAATGCAAGGAATGAAAGAAACAATCCTGCAAAAGCGGCAATAAGCACATTTTTTGCAAGGTTAGGTGATGACGGAGCAGTAGGAACTTTTGCATAGTCAATGATTTCTACACCGCCGGCTTTAACAACTCGTACAATTTCGTTAGGAGCTATTTTTGCAATTGAGTTTGCAATCTTTGCGGCTGTCTTTGGATCGTTTGCAGTAACGGTAACTTCAAAAGCAATTGTTTTTGGAGCTTGGCTTGCACTAATCATTCTTTTGAGTCTGTTTGGTGTCATATTAAGGTCCAAGTCTTTGATAACAGCTTCAAGAACAGTGTCACTGTTCAAAATGTAAATGTATGTATTTACCAAATCCTGTGACGCAGTAATTTCGTTGGATGTAATAGTAGAATCTGTAGAAATTCTGTCGGTGTTTGAGTATACATACATTTTGGTTGTTGCCGAATACTTTGGAGTAATCGCAAAGTGTGTGATAAATCCTGACGCAATGGCAGCAAGAATTGTTATGATAATTATATAAATAAATTTGCCACGCATTTTGTAGAAAATTTTGCCAAGGTCAATTTCTATATCCTTGTTTTCTGTTGTTTGATCCATTAAGAGTATCCTCCAAATTTATTGTTAATGTGTCAATATTTATAATACCATTATTCAGTAATAATGTCAATTAGATAATATATATAAATATTATAATATATTATATAGAGAACGCACAAATAAAAAACGGCAAACTCATTGGTTTGCCGTCAATTGCCTTGTTTAGTTGTTTAATGTAACCATAAAAACAGTGCCTTGTCCAAGTTCGCTTTCAACACTGATTTCGTTGTTTGTCAAATCAATAATTCGTTTAACCAAGGAAAGACCAAGTCCGTTGCCTTTTTCGGAATGGGAAGTGTCGCCCTGATAGAATTTTTCAAAAATATGAGCCTTTGTTTCTTCGTTCATTCCGCACCCTGTATCAGCCACCGAAACAACAATTTTATCTGCGTGCTTAACAAGGTTGACGGTTATTACACCGCCTGAAGGAGTGAATTTTATTGCATTTGAAAACAGGTTTGCCCACACGATTTTCATCAGTTCTTCATCGGAATTTATGTAAACATTATCTTCAACATTGAATTCAATTCCGATATTTTTGCTTTCCCACAGATTTTCTATATCAAGCAAACTTTGCGACAATTGTTCCGAAAGATTATAGTTGCTTTCTTTTGTGTTTGTTTGATTGTTTTCGATTTTGTTCAGTTTCAAAATGTTCGAAACAAGAACAGAAAGCTGTTGAGTTGAAGCATAAATTTTGCCGGTGTATTCTTTTCGCTCTTCTTCACTCAAATCAGGATTTTGCAAAATCGTTGCATATGATTGAATTACCGCAAGCGGTGTTTTCATTTCATGAGAAACGTTTGATATAAAATCATTGCTCAAGCTGTCAACTTTTCCGAGCTGTTCAACCATAATGTTAAAATTCTGTGCAATGTTGATGAACTCAAGGCTTCCGAGTCGAAGCTCGTCCATATCAATTCTTACAGAATAATCGCCTTGAACAACTTTTTCGCTTGCTTTTGCAAACTCCTTTGTAGGCTTTTCAATCATAAGTCTGGTGAACACGAGTTGCCAAACTGTGTAAAAAATAATCAGTATAATCGAAAAATATATTAACTCGCTGAAATTTTCGGTTGTGTCCAAACCAGGAACTTTGCTGTTTGTAGCCTTTAAAAGACTGACAGTGCCAAGTGTTGAAAAACAAACAAGAAGTGCCATAAACAAAAAAGAGTTTATGACATTTCTAACATGGTATTTGTAGCTTAATCTTCCACGCTTTAAGTCGTGGATTAAAAGAGGCTTACTCGAATTCTTCATTGATAATCACCTTGTATCCCAAGCCGTGAACGGTTACAATTTCAAATTCTTTGCATTTTGAAAACTTGTCACGAAGTTTTGTCATATAAACATCAACTGTTCTTGTGCCGGAGGTGGTGTCTGCACCCCAAAATTCATCCATAAGCTGTGTGCGTGAAAATGTTTTTTTAGGGTAGGAGAGCATTTTGTAAATAATGTTGAATTCTCTTGATGTGAGATTGATTTCCTCGCCGTCATAGGTTACGCTTCTTTCATCGGCGTTTATGCTCAATTTGCCGATGTTGATTTTTTTGCTCTCTGCAATTTTTGCACGGCGGAGCAGGGCGTTGATTCTCATAACAAGCTCGTCCAAGTTGACAGGCTTAACCATATAATCGTCAATTCCCAAGCTGAAACCTAATTGCTTTGATGCAATGTCGTCCCTTGCGGTCATAAAAAGAATAGGAATATTTGTTGACAGCTTTCGTATGTTTTTTGCAAATTCAAAACCATCTTCACCTGGCATCATAATGTCCGATATGATGATGTCGTGAACATTGTCATACATTGCGCTGTATGCCTGTGTTGTGTTGTAGCAACCCTCTGCATCAAATCCGTTTTTCCTCAAAAAAGTACAAACGGCGTTGTTGAGGTCTACATCGTCTTCTACTACTAAAATTCTAAACATGGCATTATTCCTCTCCTTTTTTCATAGTTTGCCGGGATAATTTGTGAGATTAAATGTTGTAGTCAATTGCAACTGAAGATTCTCTTACAGCGTGCATATGTTTTTTGACTACATTGCAGTGATATTCGTCATTTTGATATTTTTCAAGAGCTTCCGCATTGTCCAAAACGACCTGAAGAATGATGTCGTATGAACGCTCTGAATGTAAAAAGTCAACACCAACCTCAATATCTCTGATGAGGTCAACTTTTCCTTCCATAGAACGCAAAATCTCCGCAGCCTTGTTGCATTCTTCAGGGCTGTTGTCTTTTAACTTAAAGCATACGATGTGCTTAATCATAATATTTTTCCTTTCAAAATACAAAATAGGGCTACCGCACGGCAACCCTATTGTAATAGTTATTTTTTACTATTTTGCAACATCTGAGTGTCGGCTTTCACGGATGATATTAACCTTAATTTGACCCGGATATTCCATTTCCTCTTCAATTTTCTTTGCAATTTCGTGTGCAATATATGGCATCTTTTGGTCAGAGATTACATCCGGCTTAACCATAACTCTTACTTCACGGCCTGCCTGAATAGCATATGCCTTTTCAACGCCGTTAAAGCTTGTTGAAATTTCTTCAAGCTGTTGCAAGCGCTTGATGTAGTGCTCAATGTTTTCTCGTCTTGCGCCCGGTCTTGAAGCAGAAACAGCGTCCGCAGCCTGAACAAGACAAGCAACGATTGTTTTGCATTCGACATCACCGTGGTGAGCCTGAATTGCGTGAACAACAGCTTCGCTTTCTTTGTACTTTCTTGCGTATTCAACGCCGAGAGCAACGTGGCTTCCTTCCATTTCATGGTCAAGAGCCTTGCCTATATCGTGAAGAAGACCTGCTCTTCTTGCAAGCTTTTCATCTGCTCCGAGTTCTGCAGCCATAAGACCTGCAATGTATGAAACTTCAAGTGAGTGTTTAAGTACGCTTTGTCCGTATGATGTACGGTATTTGAGTTTACCTAAAAGTTTTACAAGTTCAGGGTGAACAGAACCGCAGTTTGCGCTGATAACGGCCTTTTCGCCCTCTGCTTTGATTGTTTGGTTGATTTCTCTCTTTGACTTTTCGTACATTTCCTCAATTCTTGTAGGATGAATACGACCGTCTTGAATCAATCTTTCAAGTGTCAAACGGGCAATTTCTCGTCTTATAGGGTCAAATGAGCTGACTGTGATAGCCTCCGGCGTGTCGTCAATAATGAGTTCAACACCTGTGATTTTTTCGATAGAGCGGATGTTGCGACCCTCTCTGCCGATGATGCGTCCTTTGATTTCGTCTGACGGAAGCGAAACAACCGAAACAGTGGTTTCTGCTGTGTGGTCAGCCGCACAACGCTGGATAGCGGTACCGATGATTTCTCTTGCGATTACATCGCTTTGATCCTTAATCATTTGCTCGTGTTCAAGAATTCTTTTGCTTTTTTCAATATCAAGCTCGGATTCAAGGGAACTCATAAGTTGAGCCTTTGCATCCTCTTGTGATAAGCCCGAAATTCTTTCAAGCATATCAAACTGACTTTTCTTGATGCCATCGATTTCAAGTAATTTGTCATCTGCCGACTTAAGCTTTTCGCTTAATGATTCATTTTTCTTTTCCAGAGTGTCAGCTCTTTTGTCAAGATATTCTTCACGCTGGTTAAGTCTTTTTTCTTGTTTTTGAACTTCGTTTCTTCTTTCACGGATTTCTTTATCTGCGTCTGAACGAAGTCTGTGGATTTCGTCTTTTGCTTCCATAAGCTGTGATTTCTTTGTGTTTTCAGCCTCGGAAAGCGCGTTATTCAAAATCTTTGTTGCCTGTTCGGTTGCGTCGCCGATTTTTGCGGTATCGGTCTTTCCTCTTTTTGTGTAGCCAAGCATAAATCCCAAAACACCAAAAAGAGCAATGCACACAAGGGCAATCACTATAGTAACAATAATACTTACTTTCATATCAATAGCACCTCCTTCTGCTTTAAATTTTTACATAATTGTTAATTTCAATTCATCAGAAAAGGTACAGTTTTATGCAATTTTGACATTTGTAAGTACCATATACAATAGGTTTATATACAGAATGTCACAAATATAATACTTCAATATATAGTATTTGTCAAGAAAATATTTTGCGTACGGCACTGTGTTTAGACTGTGTTTAGAAATTTAAAAAATGTTACTTGACAAACAAAATCAACAGTGCTATTATACATTCAAATGAAGAATATGATAAATTCTTTGATGAGGATATGACGGCTTTTGGGCGACTTCAGAGAGCATCCGGTTGGTGAAAGGATGTGTCAAGCAGAGTTTTGTTACCACCTCGGAGTGCCTTTAATACAGGTCGGGAGCTCCCGTTACAGAGCATTGAGAGGCGATTGTTCAATCGCAATTCAGGTGGAACCGTGGATTTTATTCACCCTGTTTTTCAGGGTGATTTTTTTATTTTTAAGGAGGATTAGATTATGAAAATCACATTAAAAGACGGCTCAGTTTTGGAATATAACGAAGCAAAGACAGCCGGCGACATTACAAAAGACATTTCTATGGGACTTTTCAGAAACGCAACCTGCTGCAAGATTAACGGCGAGGTTAAGGATTTGAGAACAGTTATAGATGCCGATGCCACACTTGAAATCCTCACATTTGATGACGAGGATGGCAGAAAGGCATTCAATCACACCGCATCTCACATTATGGCACAGGCAGTTAAGCGCCTTTATCCCGAAGCAAAACTTACTATCGGCCCTGCTATTGATAACGGTTTCTATTATGACTTTGATGTTGAAAAGTCATTCTCACCGGACGATTTGGCAAAAATCGAAGCAGAAATGAAGAAG
>OIYY01001015.1_pt1 | contig 16859 bp, 15 predicted proteins | sample 1588341 | NCBI WGS metagenome assembly OIYY01 (sample SAMN03283287) | human gut metagenome | biome: human-associated habitat; material: feces | host: Homo sapiens | place: Peru | collected 2012 | reverse complement strand
TGGACTTTGATTATCAGATTATAAAAGAGAGTAGAATCAGATTAGGCTTTACGCAAAAACAAGTTGCTGATGCCGTCGGCACGAGTGTAAGAACTTATCAAAAATGGGAAGCTGGCGAATCAATTCCTGATGGTTATTTTCTTATTAGACTATTAAATTGGTTAGATATTTCAGATATCCAAAGTATCGTAAAATATCAATAAAGTAGGATGCTATTGATAATAGGTAATTTGTTCATTTATCTAAAAAGTAGCTATTATATTGGCATTTTATTAACTTAATTTTATAACAATCTCTTAACAGATATGAAAAAGACTATGTAAATAAAAAATGGCTTAAAAACTAAGCCATCTTTTTTATAATTTTTTAGTTAATTTTGGACCATCTTCATTTTGCTGATGATTATTACTAAAATGTTTTTTAAATTCTTCTAAAGCAGTATTGTATTCAGCAATTGCTCTTTCATCATTCTTTAAATAATGTGAAACAATATTGTTATCTGGTGCGTAAGATGTTGCTATTACATTTTGAATTCTGTTAAATGTGTCTAATTTTTTCTTGTAAGCAATTTTATAATTTTCACTTTGATTAGAATATGATTTATAATCTGTCATCAGATTTGAATAGATTTCACTAAAATTTTCAGTTTTCCCTTTTTGTATAATAATTTCTAAAGCGTAACTTTTTATTGCAGTTTCAATAAACATTACTTGAGGATACAATAATGCTTTAATTTTATTATCAAAATCTATTATTGCCATTATTTCATCAAAGTTATTGAATTTTAATTTGTTAGAAGCTTTCTTAATATATCGATATCCTTTATACCCATGATAGTAACCTACGCTTTTCAAATGTTGTTTATCTAAACTTCCATTTATATCTATATTATGTTTTTCTCTTAAATATTTCATAAGACTGTTTATACTTTTTACTTGGCTCATTTGTTGTTACCTCTTATTGTATTTTTTTAATTATATCAAAAATAGGAGAAAAATTCAATATAATGCAATTGCAAATGGTGAATAAATCTGAATTGGAGGTATTTATTTTAAGAAAATAAAAGGGATATTAAGAAAAAGGAGAAGATCAAAATGTTTGAAAATGATGTTAATAAAGAATAAAAAATTGAAAGTGTGCTTAGAGATATAATTTCTTTTTAAATGAATATAAAATACAGACAAAATTGGATAACTCAATTAAAAATTTAATTAAGTAAAATTAATGATTGGAAAAATAAATTGGTGATGAATCTTTTCATGTTTTGAGTGATAAAGAATTTTCAAAGGATAATAGAGTTAAATATATATTAAAAAAGATATCTCGAAAATTAATATAGTGGTTGTAGTTAAATCAAATCAGGAATATCGTAGATACAAATCTTTAGAATTAAAAGAAAATTGTTCAATATCAGTTTTACCCAATAAAAAAGTAGGGGGAATTATTAAATCTTTTGTTTAAAATTATTAGTGCTTTATATCAGTAATTTAATAAATAAAAAAATCAACCAGATTGTTCTGATTGATTTATTCTCCATTGGAGCTGAAACTCAGATTTGAACTGAGGACCTACGGTTTACAAGACCGTTGCTCTACCAACTGAGCTATTCCAGCAATTATTGGTGACCCGTAGGAGAGTCGAACTCCTCACTCCGCCGTGAAAGGGCGATGTCTTAACCGATTGACCAACGGGCCATTTTATGGTGAGCCATCGCAGATTCGAACTGCGGACAACTTGATTAAAAGTCAAGTGCTCTGCCAACTGAGCTAATGGCCCATAAAATGTACTGCTTAAATATAATACTATATTTTTTGACGAATGTCAATAGATTTTTAAATTTTTTTTTAAAAAAGTGAAAAAAGATAATAAACATCGAAAAATATTGTCAGAAAATCGCAAGTTTTATAATATTGTGTAATATAATGTAGAATATTTTGAAAAGCAAAATGAAAAGTAGTAAAATAGACTTAGGTGGATTGCTGTATGATATTTGATTATATTTTTCTTTCTGTTTATTTTTTCTATAAGTTATATTACAATGTGGATCAACTTTTTATATTATCTGGTTCAGGCACAAAACTAAAAAAATATATAAACAATAATCTGCAAGATATAACTTGCAACTTTGGACAAGCCCCGAATAAATTTTCTTTAAAGAGTTTTTTCTTAAAAGTCATTAATCCATCTAAATTAGGATACAAGGATTATGGTATTGTAATACTTGTATCTTTGAGTATAGTAGCTATTAAAATAGCTTTAACATATAAATTTTTAATTTCAAACTTTTTTTACATTAAAATTTTTAATAAACAACTTTGTATTTCAACGATCTTAGATTCTAAGTATAAATACTTTAAATTTTTTTATTATTTTATTTCAATTTATTTTATATTCTGTGTAGTATATAGAATTTTACTCTTAATTGTTTCAAAAAATAAACCAAATAAAAATATTACAGAAAATGGTTTCATATTTTTAGGAAAAGATGAAAACGAAGATAATGTCAGTTTGCAAAAAAATGGATTATATCAAAATATTTTAATAACCGGTAGTATAGGAAGTGGCAAGACAAGTTCTGCAATTACAAATATATTAGATAGCTTAATAAAGAATAAAATTTATGGCTTGATAATAGATGTAAAAGGAAACTATATAAATACTGTAAAAAAGGTATTAAAAAAATATAAACTCCAAGATAGATTAGTAGAAATTTCATTAGATTCCTCATTTTGTTATAATCCTCTTAATCTTAGCGTAAGTTCAATTGAGTTAGCAAGTATAATAAAAAAAGTACTGACTCTAATTAGTGATAATAATAGTTCTGATTCTTATTGGCTAGATAAATCTGAAGAGTATATAAGAAGTTTCATTGTAATTTTAAGGGCGTTAAATAATTCAGTAAGTTTTTATGAACTTCATAGTATGGCAATAGATCCAGACTATCTTAGCAGCAAGATAACTGAAATTAAAAATAATATTTTAAAAAATAAATTCACAGATGAGGAGTTGTTTGAACTTAATTCGGCTATACAGAATATTTTAAATGAATATTTGAATTTAGATGAAAGAACTTTAGGAATCATTAAATCAGAAATTACACGTATGACCAGTATATTCGTATCAGATTATAAAATAAATAAAAAGTTTTGTTCTAAAAGTGAAATATTAGATTTTTATTCAAATAAAGTTGTAGTTTTATCAATTGATTTTGGTAGCAATAAGAAAATTGCACAAATTTTATCTACATATTTAAAATTAGATTTTCAAAGACAAGTAGTTACAAAACACTGCGAAAAAGATATTTTCTTTATATGTGACGAGTATCAAGAATTTGTTAATGAAGAAGATGCTCACTTTTTTTCAATTTCTAGAGAATATAAATGCATAAATGTTGTTAGTATGCAAAGTTATAGTTCTCTTATTAATACCTTAAAAAATGAAAAATCAGCAAATGTAATTATACAAAATTTTGTAAATAAAATATTTTTCAGAAATGATGATATGTACACAATTCAAGAAATAATAAAACTTACCGGGAAAATTACTAATAAAAATAAGTCTTTTAGTATAAGTGAAGGAGGTGATAATTCCAGATATAGCATGTTATCAAATAAATTTAGAAGTTATAAAACTTCGCTTTCACAAAGTTTTACCGTAACTGAAACCAAAGATTATAACTTAGATGAAAGTTATTTAATCTACAATTTAAAAACTTTCGAGGCTCTTGCGTTAATATCAGATGGCATGAAAACTAAAATATATAAAAAAGTTAAATTTAAAAGATGGGAGGAAGATATAAATGAATAAAACAAATGTAATAGTTGTAGTAACAGTAGTGGTAATAGCTATGTTAGTTTTTAGTAGTATTTATGGTGCAACAGATCCAACATTAGTCACAAAATTAAATTCAGCGTTTAAGAAAATACAGGGATATTTAGTAAAACTTTCAACTCCAGTGGCGGGTATTGCTATTGCAGCTGGTGTTTTGATGAGGAAATTAAGCTTTGGTGATGATGAAAAAATGATGAGAGGAAAAAAGGTTATTGTTAATGCTATAGTTGGGTATGCAATAGTTTTGTCAATTGATTTAATTATTAAATTTATAGATGGTCTTATTTAATGGAAAGTCAAAATATAATTAATAGTTTAAATATGTTATCTGAAAAAATAATAAAAAATATAGACGATAAGGTTTATAAATTATTAGATGATATAATACGTATAGATGAGAAAATACTAAAGGTGGAACCCTTAAAACTAATTTTAAAAATAAATAATATAGAGTTAATACAGACATTAGCAAGAAGTCTTATAATGATATTTACAATATGTTTTATATTAAAACAATTAATAGCCATATACAACGGAAGTAAATGCGAAAATATCTTTTTATATTTAACTAAAATATTGGTAATATCTATATTGGTTACAAATGGATATTGGTTTTGTGAACAAATCTTAAATTTATTTGGAATGATTACCGACTGTGTTGATAAAATAATAGAATTTATGATAAATAAACCTGCAACATTTAACAATTTAAAAGAAATTATTTTATCTGTTGATGATCTGATAAAAAATGATCCTTTAAGCATTGACGGATTAATAAAAGGAATGATATCTTTTGGAATAATAAATGTTTTAATTAGTTTTTCTGTAAGATATGTAAAAGTAATATTTTTGATACTTATAGCCCCGTTTAGCTTTATGTTTTTAGCAAGTGACTCGACTAGAGGCATATTTGAAACCTGGTTTAAACTAATTATAACCAATCTATCTGTTCAAGTATTTATAAAGTTTATAATATTAATTCCTTTAGCAGTAACTGATAAAAAAGGTATGTTATTTAAAGTTATATTATTAGGCACAATTTATATAATATTTAAATTGAATGATTTAGTAAATCATATTATGGCCAATATATCTATTTTTAGTTCAAATAAAGAAAAATTGTGAGGTATGAATGGAGATAAAAAATAAGAATTATTATTACTCAAATTTTAAAAGAAATAATAAGTGGTTAGGAATAATTGATTATAGACTAATTTTATTTTTGCTAATTTATGTTTTAGTAAGTATAAAGTTATTTTCAAGTTTAAAAATAGAACTAGAAACAGCATTTAGTGTTTTTTGTGGAACCAGTATTCCAATAGTAGCTTTAATACTAATTAGTTATAAGGAAGAAAATTCTATAGAAGCACTTATGTTTATAATAAAATATATGTTAAGTAGAAAAATATTTGTTAGTCCTAATGTAAAAAAATTTAAAGGTGAAATATACAAGTAAATATTGTAAATTAAAAGAATAAATGATATAATTTATTCTACAAAATTGAAAGAGGTATATGTGTCATGAAAATTTCACAGAAAAGCAAGCTGGGACTAAGTGATATTGAAGTGCCAGACTTATTTGTACTAAATTATATGAGTTCTTTGGAGGGAACTGATGTTAAGTTGTACTTATATTTAAATTTTATAGCTAAAAGAGGATTAGAAATAGAAAATGCTGCTCTTGCAAAACGTTTGGGAATAACAGAACAAGAGCTTGGATTTAGTCTAGATAGGCTTCAAGTTGAAGGATTAGTTATAAAAAATACTCATGGATATAGTTTGGCTGATTTAAAGGAAGTTGAGATAAATAAATCTTATATTCCTAAAATGGCAAACAAGAAAAATAAAGAGCAAACTGAAATTGAGAAAAAGAGAATTGCTGCAACGTATGCAATTAATGAAAGCTTTTTCCAAGGAATAATGTCTATAGGATGGTATTCTGATATTGGGGCCATGTTTGATAATTACATGTTCTCTGAGGAAGTAATGATTGCTTTGTTTCATTACTGTCAGGAAAAAAATGCTCTTACTAAAAAATATGTTCATGCGGTTGCAGAAGGATGGTATAAGGCTGGAGTAAAATCATTTGAAGATCTAGAAGACTATTTTGAAAATTATGACAAGATTCAAAAGATAAAACAAAAAATTGTTAAGAATTTAAAACTAAATAGAAATCTTACAACATATGAAGAAAAATATGTTGATACTTGGATAAAAGACTATGGATATGGTATAGATATAATTGAAGAAGCATTAAAAAGAACTGTTAATATTTGCAATCCTACTATAAGTTATATAAATGGTATAATAAGCAATTGGCACAAAAAAGGTGTTAAAACAGTTGAAGATGTAGAACAAAAAGAAACTAAAAAGACAGTTACTACTACTAAAAAAACAGTTCCAAAAACAAAATACCAAAGCTATGAGCAAAGAACTTATGATGACTTAGAATCTTTTTATGATAATGTTTAAAATGATTGGAGATTTTTAGTATGAATAATGAAGCATATGCAAAAGTCAAAGCAGAATATGATAGTAAAAGAGACGAAAAAATTAGAGCAGCTAAATATAAGAAAGATAGTGTGTTTAATAAAGATCCTAAATTGCAAGAACTTCAAGAAAGCATCAATCAATTGGGATTAGAAGTTACTAGAACTATTCTTACAACACATGATGAATTAAAGAAACAAATTGAACAAGAAAATTTGCAAATAAAAATTAAATCTCTTGAGGAAAAAATAGAAAAAGAACTAAAAAAGTTAGGGTATACTCCTGAAGACTTTGAACCTGACTTTGATTGTAAGCTTTGCAATGATACAGGTTTTGTTTTAGATGATAAAAAGAATACAAAATATTGTTCATGCTTTTTACAACAAGTAATAAACGAGAGTTTTAATGAAGCTAATATGTTAAGTCTTAAGGATGAAAATTTTGAAACTTTTGATATAGGATTTTATTCTAAAAATTCTGATAAGCAAAAATATGGAATTGATAAATCACCATTAGAAAACATAGAGGCAATAAGGAAACTGTCACTAAAATTTTGTGACAACATTGATTTGAAAGAACAAAAAAATTTATTATTTACTGGAAATACAGGACTGGGAAAAACATTTTTAGCTAATTGTATAGCAGGTAAACTTATAAAAAATAATAAATCTGTAGTATATCAAACTGCACCAATTTTGATGGATAAAATTATAGAATATAAATTTTCTAATAAGAAGGACAACAAAGAGGCTTCTGAATATAAGAAAATTTTTGATTCTGACTTGTTAATTATCGATGATCTTGGTACAGAGAGTATGAATAATATGAAATTTACTGAACTTTTTAATATTATAAATACTAGAATTTTAAATAATAAAAAAATACTTATTTCTACTAACTTGACTTTAAACGATCTTTATAAAGAGTATGATGAAAGAGTAATGTCAAGATTAATAGGGAACTTTGTTATTTGTAAATTCGTTGGTGAAGATATCAGATTAAAAAAGAAGAAAATAAATTAGTGGAGTATATAAGTACCCCACTAATTTGCTTTTTTCTTATTTTCTATTTTTAATAATTGTTCATATAATTTAATTTCTCTTTCACTAAGAGAATCTGGCATATCTATATTTATTCTTAAATTTAAGTCTCCACGTTTTGAGTCTTCTGAAATATATCCTTGTTCTTTAACAGTTATAATTTGTTTGTTTTTCAATTCTTTTGGAAGTGTAACAAATACTTTTTCTCCGAATACTGTTAATTTATATTTTCCTCCTACAGCTGCAAATGCAGGTGTAATGGTAATATCTTTTATTAAATTTATTCCATCAAGTTTAAATTCTGGATTTTCAACTATCTTAACGGTTATTATTAAATCACCATTCTTGCCACCATTCTTACCAGGATTGCCTAGCGCTGCAAGTCTAATTTTATCACCATTTTTGATTCCTATAGGAACATTAACTGAAAATGTTTTTAACCCACTTCTATAACCTTTAATTGCAATTTTCTTTTCAACTCCATAATAACCCTCTTCTAGAGTTACTTCTAAGTTTGTTTCAATATCAGTTCCTTTAACAGCTTTTTGTTTTTGTTTTCTTTCTTCATTTGGCGCATTATTTATATCACCAAAGTTTTGAGCTTCATCTTTCTTGAATCCTAGTATAGTTGTAAGTAAATCATTTATAACATTAACGCCACTTTTAAATTCATATTTTATATTAGATAGACTATCATCAGACTCTACCATTCCATATCCATATTTGTGTACTTGTCTATCATATTTTCTTCTTTTTTCGTCATTAGTTAATACATCATAGGCTTCATTTACATCCTTAAATTTTTCTTCTGCATTTTCTTCTTTGCTAGTATCAGGATGGTACATTTTTGCTAGTTTTCTATATGACAATTTTATATCTTGCATTGAACTTTTTCTGTTTACATTTAGTATTTCGTAATAATTTTTATATTTCATATATTGCTCCTTTTATGACACTTTTACAAGTTTATTTCATTATATCATAAAATCTGCATTTTTCAATATTCTTACTTGCAATTTTAATTTTTTTCTTGTATAATAGGGTAAGACATAAGATGGGGGTAATATTAAATGGATGAACAGAATTTTTTAGATGCACAAAAGATAGTACCAGTTAAAATAGAAGACGAAATGAAGAAATCTTACATCGATTATGCAATGAGTGTAATTGTATCTCGTGCTTTACCAGATGTTAGAGATGGACTAAAACCGGTACATAGAAGAATTTTATATGTAATGAATGAATTATCACTATGGCCAGAAAAACCATTTAGAAAATCAGCTAGTATTGTTGGTGACGTTATGGGTAACTACCACCCACATGGTGATGCTGCTATATATGATGCTTTGGTACGTTTATCTCAGGACTTTTCATTAAGATATCCTGTAGTAAATGGACATGGTAACTTTGGATCAATAGATAATGATCCACCAGCCGCAATGAGGTATACAGAAGCAAAGTTACAAAAGATAGCACTTGAAATGTTAACAGATCTTGATAAGGATACAGTAGATTTTGTACCAAACTATGATGATAGATTAAAAGAGCCATCAGTTTTACCTGCAAAATTACCATATCTTTTAATTAATGGAGCTTATGGTATTGCTGTTGGTATGGCATGTAACATACCTCCACATAATTTAACAGAAGTAATTAATGGAACTATTGCTCAAATTGATAACCCTGATATAACTAATGAAGAATTAATGAATTATATTAAGGGACCAGATTTTCCAACTGCTGGTATAATTCTTGGAAAAGAAGGAATAAAACAAGCTTATACAACTGGTAGAGGAAAAGTATGCTTAAGAGCTAGAGCTGAAATAGAGGAAGACAACAGAGGAAGATATAGAATAATAGTTACAGAAATTCCATATCAAGTTAACAAAGCTGCTCTTGTAGAAAATATTGCAAAATTAGTAGGTCTTAAGGTTATAGAAGGTATTTCAGATTTAAGAGATGAATCTGATAGAGATGGACTAAGAATTGTAATTGAATTAAAAAGAGATGCTAATCCAAATGTTGTTTTAAATTTATTATATAAACATACACAACTTCAAGCTACTCAAAGTATGTTAATGTTAGCTTTAGTTGATGGACAACCAAAGGTATTAAAACTAAATGAAATATTGGCTGAATACATTAAACATAGAGAGAACGTTGTAGTACGTAGAACAAAATTTGATTTGGCAAAAGCAGAAGCAAGACTACATATTTTAGAAGGTTTAAGAATTGCATTAGATCATATAGATGAAATAATAAGAGTAATAAGAGAATCTTATGATAATGCACAACAAAGACTTATGGAGACTTTTGGACTTTCTGAGATCCAAGCAACTGCTATTTTGGAAATGAAACTTAGAACACTACAAGGTCTACAAAGAGAAAAAATTGAAGATGAATACAATAATCTTGTAAAATTAATTGCTCACTTAAAAGAAATTTTAGGTAGTGAAGAGCTTGTAAAAAATATTATTAAAGATGAACTTATTGAATTAAAAAATCAATATGGAGATGAAAGAAAAACAGAAATTACACACGGTGAAGGAGAAATCGACATAGAAAGTTTAATTAAAGAAGAAACTAATGTCGTTACTTTAACACACTTTGGATATGTAAAGAGAATATCTGTTGATGCATATAGAAGTCAAAGACGTGGTGGAAAAGGTCTTACTGCTATGAGTACTCGTGAGGAAGACTTTGTAGAACACTTATTTATAACTTCTACGCATGATTATATTATGTTCTTTACTAATACTGGTAGAGCATTTAGACTTAAAGCGTATGAACTACCAGAAGCAAGTAGAACTGCTAAGGGAACAGCAATTGTAAACTTATTACAATTATCTCAAGGAGAAAAAATAGCTGCTGTAATACCAGTAAAAGATTATAATGCTGAACTTTATGTTCTTATGGCTACTAGAAACGGTCTTGTTAAGAAGACTAGATTAGAAGAATATAGCAATATAAGAAAGTCAGGAATTCAAGGTATTACATTAAAAGAAGACGATGAATTAATAGATGTAAGACTTACTGATGGAAAGAGCGACGTTATCATGGTAACAAGAGAAGGATTATCTATAAGATTTGCCGAAGAAGAGGTAAGAGCCGTTGGAAGAACTTCAATGGGAGTTAAAGGTATAAATCTTGGAAAAGATGATAAAGTTGTTGGAATGGAACCAGTAACATCAAATAATGATTATGTCTTAGCTATAACTGAAAATGGTTTTGGAAAAAGAACTGAAGTAGAAGAGTATAGAACTCAAGCAAGAAGTGGAAAAGGAATTTTAACTTATAAAACTACTAATAAAACTGGACATATAATAGGAATTGAGATTGTTAAAGATACTGATGATGTTATGATGATAACTGATACAGGTGTTATAATAAGAATCAATGTTAAAGATATTAGTGTACTTGGAAGAAATACTCAAGGGGTTACTTTAATGAGAACTTCTGATGGTGGAAAAGTTGTAAATATTGCAAAAGTACCAGAAGAAGATGCAAATATCGAAGAATAAAATATTGAATAACTCGGATAAATAAATTATCCGGGTTGTTTTTTTATTAATTTTATGTTATAATCTATGGCACTGTAAAAAAATTAGTTTAATAATTTAAAACTAGGAGGTAAAAAGAATGTTTGCAATTCTTAAAGTTCTTAAGAGTGAAGTGGGTACAGGCTGTGTTATACAAAAAAGTCGTGGCGTCCAAACCAGATACTATCTTGAAGATACTAAGGTACAAGATGAAATGAATGCTTATTTCATGGTACAGTACAGGTACTTTGATGAATTTATTATATCTGGTGTTTCATATTCTGTTTTGGATCTCTTTTCTCCGGGAGAGAGTAAATATAATAAAAATGCAGAAATAACAAAAGAATACGTTGAAATCTGTGAAAAAAACGGCATAAAAATGAAAAATGTAGGCAATGTAATATCAGATAACAGGTACAATCTTAATGTTATGCTCGCACTAAGTGATAAAAAAGGTGAATATGCAAGACGTATTTATGACTCACTTGAAAAGAAGTTAAAGAAGCCAAAATTGAAATGTAAAGTTAAATAATGACGCTTTAAACGTTAAAATCAAGGTGTAGATAAAAATCTACGCCTTTTTTTAGGGCATTTATCCTTTACATAACGTTTTAAACGTGATATAATTATCATAAGTATTTCAAATAGTCGCGTACCTTTTTGGTATGAGGAAAGTCCGGACACCATAGGGCAAGGGTGCTAGATAACGTCTAGTGGGAGTGATCCTAAGGAAAGTGCAACAGAAAATAACCGCCGATTTTATCGGTAAGGGTGAAAACGTGAGGTAAGAGCTTACGGATCTGTATGGAGACATATGGATAGTGTAAACCCCACTCGGTGCAACACCAGATGAGAAAGGTTAAGGTGGCCCGCCATCTTTCGTGGTTGGTGGCTAGAGATTAGTAGCAATACTAGTTCAAGATAAATGACTATTTAAAACAGAATCCGGCTTACGAAATGCTTGAAGAATCCACTTTGTGGGTTCTTTTTTGTTTATTTTAATCATATAATTAGATAATTTGTTGAAAAATTTAGTACTATAAAATATAATATAGTATATATTTATTAAGGAGATGATTTTATGAGTGAGGGGCAATCTTATTTTGATGGTGGGCTTTTACAATTAATAGGATGGAAAATATTAGGAGGATTAGTTACAGTTTGCACTTTTGGAATCTGTTATCCGTGGGCAGTTTGCATGGTGTATTCATGGAAAACAAAACATACGGTAATTAATGGAAAAAGATTAAAGTTTGATGGATCAGCTGTAGGACTTTTTGGAAATTGGATAAAATGGCTTTTACTTTGCATTATTACACTCGGAATATATAGTTTTTGGGTTGGTATAGCTCTAGAAAAATGGAAGGTTAAACATACAAGTTTTGCAGACTAATTAACATAAAATGTTGACAATTCTATATGTTTTTGCTATAATATTTTTGAAGAAAGAGAAAATGGAAATCAATAATTTGATTTATGTTATATATGTTCCGAAAGGAACTTATATACCCGTGCCACCATATATTTTGCATAACGCCGATTTTATGTGATTATTTGGTAAAATTTGAATATCAAAGGTCAGGTGATTTTGAATTTTGCACGGAATAATATGATATACAGTTTTGTGTGTTAATGCAAAACGGAGTTACTGCCAAAAGGTAGTGTACTGGTGTATCAAAATTAAGGGAGGATGATAATAATCATTCTCTCTTTTTTCTTATAAATTTAGTCCTAAAATACCGGCTGTTTATTGACTTTTTTTTATTTATATAATATACTTATTTTATGTATTTTAAGAAAGAAGGATTCATATGGAATTTAAAGCAAACCCAAATAAAAAAATAGAAATTAAAGTAGGAGATAAAACTTATAAAAGACATGCTATTGAAACTCACTATGTTCAAATTGGTGAAAATTACATTGATATAATTGAAAAATATGTAAAACCAATCTACGAAGATGGGGACATTATTTCAATAAGTGAAAAAATAATAGGATTATGCCAAAAAAGAGTTGTATATAAAAAAGACGTAAAAGTAAGTAAAATGGCAAAATTCTTATCTAAATTTGCCATGAAAAGTGATGCTGGTGTTGGCGTAGATAATCCATATAAAATGCAATTTGCAATAATGATATGTGGTCGTGCGAAAGTATTATGGGCAGCAATCGCAGGTGGATTTTGTAAAATATTTGGAAAAAGAGGAGTGTTTTATGAAATTGTTGGTCCAGAAATAAGTGGACTTGATGGATTCTATGGTGATGTATTTGAAGATTATGCTGAGTTTGGAATAAGAATACCAGAAAACTCTACTGGAGTTTGTAATGAAATTTATGAAAAAACTGGCGTAAAATGTATGATAGTCGATGCTAATGATTTTAATGTTGAGATACTTGGAAAAGCAGATTCAATAGATGAAACAGAGGAAAACTTAAAGGCTATGATAAAAGATAATCCTGCTGGTCAGGCAAAAACATTAACACCACTTATTTTAATTAGAAAAAAATAATACATCGTAATGTGGAGGAAAGTATGTCTGAGGATACTAAAACAAACAACAACCAATTGGAGGTTGTTAAATCAGGAGCTGTGGAAAATATAAAGAAAAAAGGCAAAAGCTTTATGTCTAAAAAGTATGCTAAACCAGTTATAATTTCCATGGCTACAATATTATTTTTAGCAATAATTTTTAGTGTATTTGTATGTGTAAATAAAGTAAATTCAAACGTCTATAAAAATGTTTATATTTTAGGACAAAATGTTTCGGGTTATACGACTGATGGTCTAGTTCAACTGATCAATGAAAAAAATTCTGAAAAAGACATTTCTATCTATCAAGGAACTGAGAATATATATTCAGTTAAATCTACTGAAATTGATTTTGGAATTGATGTAACAAGTACTGTTAATAAAGCTTTGTCTTTTGGTAGAGATTCTAATGTCTTTAAAAATAGCTTTAATATTATTAAGGCTAAGTTTAAAAAAGTAGACATTGATCCAGTTTATACTTATGATGAAGAGAAAATAGATGGAGTTATAAAAAATATTGAACTTAGTTTAAAGGATAGATTTGTGGAAGATTCATATAGTTTAGATGATGCTTCTTCAAAACTAATAATTACAAAAGGAAAATCAGGAAATGCAATTGATTATCAAGAAGTTGAAAATGCATTGGTTGATACTTTTAAAACTGATGAAAAATCTTTGATAATTAATACAATTGTGAAAAAGCCAGATACTATAGACGTTGATAAAATTTATGAAGAAGTAAAAAAAGATCCTAAAGATGCGTATGTTGATGAAAAATCAAGCCCAGTAAAATTTGTAAAAGAAGAACCTGGAATTGATTTTGATAAAGAAGAATTAAAAAGAATTTTAAATTTAGATGAAAATAAAGAGGAAGGTAAAGTAATTGAATTTCCAATTACTGTAAAAGAACCTCAAGTTAAACTTACTGACATAACAGCTAGTATGTATAATGATAAATTAGCTGGCTATACAACTTATTTTGATGCTTCTAATTACGCTAGAGGAAACAATTTGGAAATAGCATTAAGATATTTGAATGGTAAAGTAATTATGCCTGGTGAAACTTTTTCATATAACAATGCTATTGGAGATACAACTTCTTCAAAAGGCTATTTACCAGCGGCGGTATTTAAAGCTGGTACTGTAGAATATGAAGTTGGAGGAGGTATTTGCCAAACTACATCCACTCTTTATAACGTTGCTTTAATGGCAAATTTAGAAATTGTGGAAAGACATCAACATGGACTTCCTGTTGGATATGTTCCACCTAGTAGAGATGCAACTGTATACATTGGAGTTTTAGATTTTAAATTCAAAAATACTAGACAGTATCCAGTTAAAATTGTTACATCTTATAGCTGGAATGGAACTATGAATATAAGTTTATATGGAACTAAAGAAGAAAACGAATATGAAGTAATTTTAAGCAGCAGTGTTACATCTACTATTCCATATACAACAAAATATAACTATGACGCTAATATTCCTCAAGGAAGAAATGTAGTAGTAAGTAAAGGTGTTAACGGCTACAATTCTGAAGGATATATAACTAAAAAATTAAATGGTCAAGTTGTAAGTTCTGGACTTTTATCCAGAGATTCTTACAAGGCTCAACAAGAGATCATTACTTGCGGAACAGGAAACGTTGGTAGTTAAAAAATAAGAGGGGGATAATATGGAATCATTATTAGATATGAATCAATTTGATGTTATTGATATGCCTGGAATGAATACTATAGCTTTTCTAGTAGAAAAGAATGAAAATGAAAAAATTAATGGTAATGCAATGTTATCATTACAAAAAATAGAGAGTATAGATACTCAAGATGCAGGAAGAATAAAGAAAACATTTAATGTTTTAAAAGCAGGCGAAGAAAGTCAACTTATAGTTTTACTTACACTTACTAATTCTAGAGCAATTATTAGTACAGGTGAACTTTCAGATTCTGGATTTAAGGCAACGCAATCAAATGTGCCATTAACTTATGGTTCAATATTTAATCAAGCTGGTGTTGAGTATAAAGAAGTAGATTATACTCCTAATTATAAAAGACATTTTTCTATTATTGACACTCAAACTGGTGAAGAAATAAAACCAGTTGTATATAGGGATTCTATAACTGGTGGAATAAAAGGAAGATGTAAAATACTTCCAAACAAAGCATATATTGTTTTGGAATTAAGATATGAAGATTAACAAGGAGAAATATATATGGGAAAAATAATTGTAGATGCTTTGGTAACAGAGGTAAACGAAAAAGAATTAGTACCTAAGTCAAAAGCAAGTTTAGTTGTTGGTCAAATAGCAACTCCTGAAAAGAAAGCAATTGATACTAAAGAGGAAGAATTAAAGAAGGTTGTTGCAGCTAACAAGGATAATATAGAAAATATTTCAACGAATCCTCAAGGAAATGTAGAAATTAGTTATAAAGACGAAAAGGAAGATAAAGAAGATAAAGAAATAGAACAAAAAAATGAAGATCCTGTAATGGATGACGGAGATGAATTAATAATATAGTTTTATAAAGAGGTTATATATGAGTAATTTAAAAAGAGAAATTCTTATGTTTTTGGTACTATATCTTATTTTTGATATTGTACTAGTTGGTGCTTTGTTTGCATCTTATCAAGCTAAAGAACTTGGAAAAGTTGAAGGTTTGATGGCTGGTTTTCAAAATTTTGTACCAGCTTTAACTCATCCATTTAGTTCAGATGTTCCTGGAATATTTCCTGCAATGTTTAAAGATTTTGGAGGATTTCTAACATGGTCAGTGTGGGCTTTAATAATTTGTCTTGCTGTTTTCATATATTGGAAGATAAAAATGGCTGGCAAAAGCGAATACGAAGGAAAAGAACATGGCTCAAGTGAATGGAGTAAAGGCGGAGAAGAATTTAGAAAACTATCAGATGGAAGCGAAATTTTAAATAGAAAAGATGGATTTATACTAAGTAAAAATCATTACTTAGGTACAGATCTTAAAAAAGTAAAGATAAATAAAAATATCTTAGTAATTGGTGGATCTGGTGCAGGTAAATCTGCATGTTATATTAAGCCTAATATTTTACAAAAATTGGGCTCATACGTTATAACAGATCCAAAAGGAGAGCTTTATAGAGAGACTTCAGGATATCTTAAAGCTAATGGTTATAAAGTTAGAACTTTAAACTTGGTAAATCCAGAGTATAGTGATAGATATAATCCACTTGCTCATATTATAGATCATACTAGTGTTGATATAATAGCACATACAATAGTTATGGGAAGTAGTGGAGATAGCTCAAAATCTGCAGATCCATTTTGGGATAATACTGCAAAAATGTTACTTAAAGCATGTATTTATTACGTTATATCTGTGTTACCACCAGAAGAACAAAACTTATCAAGTTGTTTAAATATTGTAAGACAAGGTGGAGCTGATGAATCAATATTTG